>Ga0209416_1001382_pt1 | contig 16960 bp, 38 predicted proteins | sample RifGroF1_FD_184001 | JGI IMG/M metagenome (GOLD analysis project Ga0209416, IMG submission 184001) | Groundwater microbial communities from Rifle, Colorado, USA - Groundwater F1 (SPAdes) (version 2) | ecosystem: Environmental > Aquatic > Deep subsurface > Groundwater | place: Rifle, Colorado...
TCCGGTGTTAGTGGAGATTATTGATAACCGGAATAGTAGTAGGGATCAGTTATTAAGTTTAGTAAATGTGGATCAATTATAGATGGAAATTATTATTAACTCTCAGAAATGGGAGTTAATTTTATTTTTGTTTTATGTGTTTTAGGTATTGCAATTTAATTAAAAGTATAATATAATTATAAGTAGATAAAGAAAATACATAATAAATTTAAGGAGGTTTTACTTAATGAAAAACAGAGAAATAGTCCTTGATAATTTAGCACAAGTAAGGAGTCTTTTACTTTCCACATTATTACTTTTAGATGAGGAGAACAAAGACGGTAAGCAGTTTGATTATGTCAATAGTCCTAGATTGTCAGATAGTTTTGATGCAGCTAATAGAACTATGCAGAAGATTAATAAAATTATATATCAAGAATCATAAACCCTTATATAAGGGTTTTATTTTTTCTTAAATCAGATCCAAAGGAAAAATTGATCATGACATTATATTTAAAGAGTAGAAAAATAATATTGACAGCATGAATAATATTTGATATACTTATTAAAGAATATAAATATAAATTTTGGAGGTAGATATAATGTATAGTATTTTAATAACAGGTATAAACGGTTATTTTAATAATTGGTTTTCAAGAAATCAAACTGCTGTTAATGACGTATTGAATCATTTAGTAGTCAATGACAGGGAAAATAAATTTGAGGTTGTAGAAGTAACAAAAGAAACAATTCAGGAAAATAAATTAAATTGCTTGGAGGATTTGTTGGAAACATATATGTTAAATAATGGAAATTTATATTTCGTATGTAATAAAGAAATAATGCAACCAACATATAACGGCTTAAAATATATTCAAGTAAATGTAGAATTTACAGAAATTAAGGAGCAAATTGAAAAACGTATTTGCTGGAATGGCTGGAATATTAACGAATATATAGCAGCTTAAAACAGGGTATTTATTACCTTGTTTTTCTTTTAGCAAGAATAATAAAATAAAAAATAATCATAAAATCTATTAAAATCTTATGATTTGTTATTGACATACTAACGGCGATCATATATAATAAGAAGTGTCAAGAGAAAAGCAAACAGAAGATAAAAATAAATATACATAAAAGGAGTAGATAAAATGAAAAAATTTATTGCAACATTCACAGGAAGAGAAAAGAATGCCATAGGAATATTTTATAAAATCACTGATATAGTGGAAGCAGATGATCAAGAACAAGCAAGATTAAAATTGTATGATAAATACGAACATATTCACCAATTAACATTTGAAGAAGTAACAAATAAATAATAACAGGGCTAGGGAGCATAGGCCGAGAATTCCGGCGGGGCTGTAAAAAGCCTTTCCGCTTAACCTGTTAGAACAGGAATTGAAGGAGGTATTTTTAAATGAATAAAAATACATTAATATTTGATGGTGCAGGGAGTGAAATGTTTGAAGTTGGTAACTGCCGGATAAGAACCAGAATTCGCAATAATGAAGGAAGATTAATTTACTTAGAAATAAATGGATTTCAAAATAGTGGTAAGACACCTAATTATGCAAAAGGTTTAAATATTATTGGTCATGTTGATTGTTGTTTTTATGCTGATTCTTCATGGGATGCTAGAAGTAATAATTCAAGTAAATTATCTCATGTCACAAAAAAGCATTTTGAGTATAACAAAGAAAACATACTAAAACTTGTCAATGAGGATTTAAATTGTTCCTTTGACAGTTTAGAAGTAGTTAACAATGGTTTACATGTTCACAGTACAAAAGAACCTTTGTGTGATTGTTCAGTAATAGGCTATACACCATTTGAAGAAGTTAAAATTAATATAAGTGTTCTTGAAGGTGTAAAATCTCAGCAGTATTATGAAAATAGTCATTTAGCACGCTATGCATTGCCTTATAGTTTTATTAAAGATATGCCATACTTAAAGGATTGGATGCAAGAAAGAACCAAAAAAGAGCAGGAAGATTTTAAAAAGTATAATTATTATACTACTCTGGTATGGGATAAAGATGGGAATATTTATTCAATGGAAATTTCAGCAAGACAAAATTTTGTTTGCATGAGTCTTGGTTTTGAACATTTGGAGAATGTAATAAAAGCCATAAAGGAGTATAATAAATAATGTTTACTTGGTTTTTATGTCCACATTGCCGACAGAAATTATTTAAACTTCTCCCTGGAGCCGTAACCAAGAACATTATAGTATACTGTAAGAAATGCAAAAAGGAAATAACCATAACTTAAAACTGAATAAACCTTAGAGCCTTTGAGCCATTAACGAGTATTTTTATAATACTGTTAGTGGTTTTTTGTTTATCTGAGGTAATATAAAAACTACTCTTAAAATTGATTTTAAGACGCTCAACATTTAAAAGGTTAAAATATACCATACATAATAGATTAACCCTTCTTAAAATCAATCCTGACGCGAATTAGATACATATAGAATCATAAATACATATACAATAAAACATCAAGCAGAAAGGAATATTCGCACAATGGATTTACAGCAACAAAAAGAGTTTATACGGGTATATAAGCAATACCAGGACACCGATAGGAACATTATCAAAGCGAATTTAAAAAGGTATATGGATAAATCAGAACTAATGATCATGGAAATAGCTGAACAAACTGAGATCCCTCTTTCGACTATATATCAATTGAGAAAACATAGTAGCAGTTATAAACCGGAATTTATGACAGTTTTAATTATATGTGATTTACTGGGAATCTCTATAACAGAAATCATACAGCAGATCCCAAACTTAAATATTCCAGAACCAAAAACCAAGTGGGACATGACAGCGAAGCAGGAATTTATCTATGATTATAATAATTTACCAATAGAAGAAATATGTAAAAAATACAATATAACGCAAAGAACAGCACAGGAATATAATAGAAGTTTTCAGACATATTTTTAAAAAATGTATGTATAAAAGTTATTTGAGTCTATAACAGCAGGGTATAGTCCAAACTATCAAAAAAATTAGGATGAATTACCAAAAGAATGTAAAAAAGTAGTATTAAAATTATTAAATGAGCAAAATACCATACGAGTCTATAACAGCACCCATATATTGACACTAGACATAAAATTAACAATATTCCATATATTACTATAATAGTCACCATATATACAAACTTAGTAAATATTAACTAAAATGTATATGACTGTATAACAGCAAGGGTATGACCAAGTTTGGATAAATTAAAGTCTATAACAATTAAGAAATTAGTATTGACAAAACAATTGACGTGTAGTATAGTAAGTACATGGAAATTAATTATTTTAACATTCTAAGGAGTTGAGCAAATGAATTATATTGATTTAATTAACGATGAACAATTTCATGATTTAATCCATAGTGAATCAACGGATAAGAAAGCAAAAACATTAAACAAATTTCTCAGAGATAATAAAGAAAAAACAATTAGATTGTATCATGGAACTTCTAGTGATTTACCGATTATAGAAGAGGGATTAAAACCTACATCGAGAAAAACGGCGAAATCATTGCAAAGTGGACACGGTTATGTTTATCTTAGTATATATCCTAGTATGGCATTTACATTTGGTGAAATGGCATATCCTAAAAAGGATATAACTGTTTATGCTGTAGATATTCCTATAAAAAATTTAAAAGTAGATGTAGATCAATTAAAGAATAAAAGATATTGGGGAAATGATTCAAATATAGGTAGCACGTTAGGACACAGTATTATTTATGGTCATGGGGCAAGAGTTAAAGGATGGATACAGTCATATATGATAACAAAAGTAATTAAATAAAAGTGTAATTATTATACATAAAAAGCCTTAATATATAATTGTTTACATTTTAGTAAAACATTACCAAACATGGAATAGGTTACAACATTTTAAAGGAAGTGATATGATGAAAATATTGCTTGATAGATTTATTAAAAATTCTCAAATAGAAATATCTGAAGGTTTTGAATGGATTGATGGTAAACCTATTACAATGCAAGATATTGACAATGCTATTAAAAATGGCATAACAGAAACTTCAGAACCCTTCGGAGATAGATGGAAGAATTGGCCTAAAGAAGCAAAAGACGAACAATATCATATAAGCAGAGTTATTTATTTTATTAATCATCCAGAAGAGATAAAAGATATTGAAATTGATAATAGATATTGGCAAGATAGATATACTTCCTACATATATCCGACTAGCGAAATTATTGATGGATGGCATAGATTCGCAGCAGCCGTTTATATAGGATTAAAAGAAATAGATGTGATATATGATGGTAGAATTGATGTACTTGATTATTTAATGGGGAAAACAGACATAGAACCAACAGAAATAATTTAAAGGAGGTCACTAATTATGTTAGACTTCAACACTATCACCATAATAGACGAATCCACCAAAAAACAATTATCATTATTCTTTAGAAAGAAAGATTCAGAATTCTTCAAAGGACAATGGCAATTAGAAAAGACAGGTGACTATTCTTATAGAAGTACTGAATATATTATTAATCTTGTAAATGGTAATAAACTATCAGTTGTATTTAATAAAAGTACGATATACAAAAATGTACCCAAGAGCCGTTTAAGAGATACAAAGAAAACTAAGTATCAAGTATGGGTTGAAATTAGTTTAGTTAATGATATCATAGTACATAGCAATATGGAATATATGTATAAGTCAGCTACAGGTGAGAGCAGAGAAAGCAAAGAAAAAATTGAAACACAGGAACGTAAAATTAAGGAATTTGCCAGTAGAGTTTTAGGAATTGAAAATATTAATTGGAATTATTAAATATAAGCTTGCAATTATTTTTATATTGTGTTATAATTAAATAAGAAAATATAAAGGAGGAATAACATAATGACTGAACAGGAATTTATCAACAATATCCTTGAAAATAAAGATTCAGCAGAAATAATAATTGAGACAAAAGACGGTGAAGAATATAAAATTGTAGCAGGACAATTATTATACATAAACGGTCAAGATAATATTGATATCTATACTTTTTCTAGTAAGAAGGGCAATATTTATGAGACAGATTTAAAAGTTTTAGCTTGGAAAGTATATTTTTATTTAGCTATAGAATTAGACAAAGAAATAGTTTTTGTTTATGGTGGTTAAGATTATAACTTCGGTTTATAGTCATCCGTTAAAACTATAAAATAAATATAATAAAGGAGAATAACAACTATGAATTATGGAGATATTAAAAAGAAATTAGTATTAAAAAGTTTACGTGATATACTTGATGGATTAAATAAATCAGAAAGTTATGATGATAGAGATATGCAAATGTTTAATCAAATAAAACATGCTGTGATTATTGCAATTGAGAAAATAGATACTATTAAATATTAAATGTGATATAATGTTAATAGAATATTGAGGAGGTTTACATAATGAAATATTCAGAAATACCACAATTAACTTCAGTAGGCAGTTACCAGATTAATATTTGTTTAAGTGAGGTTGTAGATACTGTTAACAGTTGGACAGAAAAACATGGATTAGAATTGAATCCAGACTTCCAACGTGGTCACGTATGGAACGAAGAGCAACAAATTGCTTTTGTAGAATTCATGCTTCGTGGCGGTAAATCTGCAAAGGTTATTTATTTTAATCATCCTGGTTGGATGGACGATTGGAAGGGAAATCGAAATATGGTCTGTGTAGATGGATTACAAAGACTTACTGCATGTATGAGATTCATTAATAATGAAATCCCTGTATTTGGACACTATTACAAGGAATTTGAAGGTTGGATGCCTTTAGATATTGATTTATTATTTAATGTTAATAATCTTAAAACTAAAGCAGAAGTATTGATATGGTATATTGAATTCAACACAGGTGGAACAGTACACACTGAGGAAGAAATTAATAGAGTTAAGGAATTACTTGATAATGAAACAAAGATCATAGAATAAGGTTTTGGATCAATGTTAATTAAAAATAAAGGAGATTGATAAAATGAAATTTCAAAATGCCATTGAAGAACTCAAAAAACATCAATATATCAGTTATGTTCGTGCAGACCGTTTATATTACAATATGACAGTCCCTAGAATTAATCGTGTTCAAACAGCAGAAACTACACCTATTACTATAACTGGCTCTGTTGCAGTAGAAATAATTGAATCATTGCCAGAAAATTATGATAGTATTAAAAGTATAACCCAGGGAGATAGTGAAGGTTTTATTATTACTGATAGCGAAAGTAGTTTAGATGATAGAGTGTTTATCATTGCAGAATCGTATGAATTAGACTTACCGGAAAGAGTATGTAAAAATTGTGGTGGAAGTTATAAACCTGTCGCAGAGACACAAAAGTATTGTTGCCGTGGATGCAGGGAAGAAGCTGAGAGCGAATAAATTAATAGAGACTAGGTTAACAAAAGCCTAGTCTCTATATCCAACATGGAATGATTGAATTTTGATTTTTACAACTGAAATTTATACTATTTCAACGACAACATGTTTTGATTAGAATTAATATATCATATTGATTAAGGAATGTCAAATTAAGTTGATGCAAAAGTATAATTCTTTCTTGACATTTATATTATTATTCTGTATAATTATTATATTAAGAAATAAAAACAAAGGAGGACTACATAATGATACCGAAAAGTATATTAGATTACGCTAAGGGAGTCTCACAACTAAAGAAAGATACTGGAATTGATTTATTAAGTTTTGATTGGAGCGAACCAATGCTAGAGACTGAAAATGGTTGTGTATACTTCCTAACTTGGGATAAAGAGAAAGAGGAATATACAGTTAATCCAGAATCAAGACAGGCTGAAAATTGTGAGGAAATAATTAGTAAAAGAAAGATTAAAGAATAAAGGAGAGATAATATTATGAAAAAAGAATATAAATTATTTAATGATGGTGAATATTGGTATATGGAACAATACGATACTGAAAATAATTATCTTGAACATGCAGTAATGGGTAATAGTGAAGCAGATTGTTGTCGGCAAATGTTTGGATGGAATATTTAATCCTACCTGATGAGTGTTAATTATTTAAATTAACCTTTAGTATTAATTTTGTGGATTGGGCAACCACAAAAAGTTAATACTATTAAAATACCAAAATATCATTAGCATAAGTATTCCATGTATGTCTCCTAAGTTTGTTATCTCTGTCCATTTGATAAGATATAAGTGGGCAGAGGTGATTTAATTAATGGAGAGGAGAATTAATTATGAAAAATATAGTTCCAAAAATCACAGGGGAAGTTTTATGTTTTGGTTTTAGATATTATCTTGATTCTTTTCAAGTATTAGGTTTTGGAGAAATAATTAGAGAAAAATTATATTATAAGTATAAAACTGAGAAAGAAAGATATGATTTTCTCGATGATTTAAGATGGAAATTAGAAGAATATGGATTTATAGTTGATATTCTTTATAATAGTGAATATGATGAATATCCTTCTGTAATTCAGATTGGATTACCATTATGGAATTTATTTGAATTAAAACTTGATTGGGAAAATATAAATGAATATTTATGTATAAGATTAAAAGAGACATTGCTTGATATTTATCCTGAATTAGAAGGAGAATTTGATTTTAAATATAGTTATCCTGATATATCATTTTCAGTATAAAATGTCATCCTGCTCTTGATGGATTACAAAAATATCCTACACGCAAACAAATGAGAAATGCGTTTTGGGATTTTTGGATGAAACACAGAGGAACAGGAGAAAAATCTTTATGTACTGCAATTGCAGACTTTGGAGTACCAGTTGAATCTGGATTCTTCAAACAATGTGTTATAGATGATCTGGAAAACCGTCAATGGAATGCACCATATCCATTACATGAAGTAGAAACTTTACTAATTGCAAAAGGTATTGAATCTGACACTAATAGAATTAAATACTCAGAAATTAATCCTGATACAGTAAAACAACATAATCCGGTTGATGATGCTTATGTGTCTGGATTGTGCTGGATTAAAGCAATGGAGGTGAAATAATATGTCTTCAAATTTTGGCAGAGCAAGTAGAGCACAATTTGGTAAGAAAGATTATATTGCTAATATATTTGAATATTATCCTTCTGAGCCAATAGTAAAAATTAAAAGTAAGATTATAAAAAATAATATGTATTCAAATGGTATTAATAATGCTTATTTTGTAGATATTTACGTTGGAGAAAAGAATGGAAGTAATGGAATGTCTAGTAGGGTAAAAGTTAATAGTAAAAGTAAAAAGGATGCAGTAAAATATCTTTTAAAACATTGGAGTATTATAGATACAAAGTAACAATATTTTCTAATAATCATTTAGAATCAAGTAAAAATATTTTTACAAAACTCTTGACTATCTTTACTGCTTATGATATACTAAAAATACGGTAAAACATAGTAAGCAGTAAGTAGTCAAAAAGATAGGTGACAAAATGAAAGTAGCAGAATATATATTAGAAGTCTTAAATTCTCAAGAGAGACAAAAAAGTTGGTTGGCCGATAAAGTTAACATTTCAAAACAGGCAATGAACTATAAATTTAAGAATAATAGTTTTACAGCGGAGGAATTGTTTGAGATAACAAAGGTATTGAATATTAATTTGGAAGAAATGAGAGATAAAATTTAAGGAGGAATTGGAATGAATTTTAAAATTAATAATTTGTATTATCTTACAACTGAACATCCAACTTCACATTATGGTATTCCCGTAGTAATTGATAATAACGGTAAATCTCATGGCCCGGCTAGTTTATTACCAGTACCAAAAAAATTTCATCATATTTTTGATGTAAATCGTAACACATGTGATAATTTTATTGCTTCTTGGGTTAACGAATATGTTAAGGATAACGATGGTAATATTTTAGGTATGTCTCGCACAAAAGAGGAAGTAATTGCAGCGTCTAAATTTTTAGGGCAATACCCCGAAGGAATACAGATTGATTCTGATAAAATTTTTGTTAGTAGACAATGGAAATTAAACCATAAGGATTGATTTAAAAATAACATGATGAATCAATTATTCTATGGCAAAAATTGGGAAGGTTAATTCCTTCCTTGAGTCTTCCGAGTGAGGATTCAATAAAGGGATTACAAATATAAGGAGGATTTAAAATGTTCTATCGTAAAAATGGAAAAACTTATTACATTAAAAATATTAATGGTGGCAATTATCGTTCTGATGCTCTTACAATAAATGATCTTAAAAAATGGCATAAATCTGGTGGTACTAAAGGATTTAAATGTGATATATTTGTAAGTATTAAAGAAATGTTTGAGTATAGAGTATTAACCGGAGCGGAAGAAATGAAAATGTTTAGAGATTTAGGAATTATTGGTTAAATTAAATAATGATTAAAGGAGGTAATATTAAGTGGAAGATAAAGTATATACCTTAGTTAAAGAGCAGTTCGAGAAAATGACATTATCTAATATTAATAGTAACCAAGTAATATTAACAAATAAATGTCAAGATATTATTTCTAATGATTGGAGTGTAAGAAATCAAAAGTTATGGGACTTAGTTAATAAGTATGTAAAAGAATTTATTCCAGATGAAATGGATTAAAATATAATAAACAATTATTTAATAATTTAAAAGGAGGAATATTTAATGTTAAAATACAATTTTAATCCTGCATATATTCATTGTAAGTTACAAGGGAAAGGTATACCTGTTAAAACTAATAGAAATATCTATAAAATGTTATTGTCAAAAAGTACTCAGGCACAAGAAAATGCAGTGACTTTGTTAATAAAATTAAATGTTCTTATTGAAAAAGATAATATTATTATGTTAAACGAGAATGAAAAAACATGGACATTGGAAAAACATAAAGATTACACACCACCTTTTTTACCAATATATGACCATAAAAATAAGAAGTTTGTAAGGTCATATATTATTGATTAATTTAGTCTGCTATTATTCTACTCATTTTATATGATATAAGTGAGTAGAGATGGTAAGATTGGACTGATGAAAAAGGAGGAGACGTATGATTAAAAAATATTTTAAAGAAATAGGTATTAATGTTGATTTAATGAATATGTCAGATGATCAAATTATAAAAATGCTTATAGAAAGTCATAGACGACAAAGAGAAATAATTCAGAATCTTAAAGATAAAGGATTAATTGATTTTGAAATAGTGGAAAAAATTTATAAATAGTATAAAATATTAAGGAGGAATATAATATGATTATTCTATTTGTTAAAGAAGGCAAGAAGAATTTCAGAATGGCAGGTCAAATGTTACCAGGAGGTAGTATCCCTGTTGCCGTTATAGATTATAATCGTGGACATATTTTTGAAATTTTTAGTGAAATATCCGAAAAAGAAATTTTGCAATTTGCTAATACACTTCGTAAAGAACTTATTGATAATAATGAATTACACAATCCAGAAAATAATATTGATTTTATTCCACCACAAGATGGATGGACATATGATAATGGTATGAAATATTTAATTAATCCTAACGATATATGGGGAGAAACTACTACAATTAGAAAGTTATGATAAATGAAAACTTTTATTAAAAATTAAAGAAATATTGGTGATAAAATGAGTAAAAATAAAAAGATTAATACTATAGAGATGTCAGCAATAGACATATATAAATTAGTTTTAACTGGTAAATTAAAACAATTCCCAAGAAACTTTTTTGATAAGCCTGATAGTTTAAAAGAAACTGCTGAAATCACAAGATATTTTATCGAAGAAATATTACAATGGAATAATGAAGATATTAAGAAAAAAATAAGTGCTAAAATATTTCATAATAATAAACTTGGTGGAATGTTAGCATATATATTTAAAAATAGTACATTTAATGCTATTGATAATGCTTATCCCAATATATTTAAACCTTGGGAATTAAATAAAACTCCTAAAAATTTTTGGAATAAAGAAACTTGTATTAAAGCTATTAAATGGTTAATAGAAGAAAAATTAAAATGGAATGATAATGACATTAAAAATAAATTAGATACCTGGATATTCGTAAATAATAGATTAGGTGGTATGTTATATCAACATTTTAAAAATAGTTCTTTTGAAGCTATTAATTTAGTTTATCCAAATAAATTCAAAGAATGGGAATTTAAACATACTCCGATAAATTTTTGGACAAAAGAAAAAGGTATAGACGCAACAAAATGGTTGATAGAAGAGAAATTAAAATTATCAATTCATAAAGTAAAATATATAATATCTTATAAAGATTTTATAGACAATGGATTAAAAGGTATGTTAACTACTATGTTTGATAATTCTACGAAAAAAGCATTAGAAGAAACTTATCCAAATGAAGATTTTTCTATGATTATATCAGGATTAAGTATAAAATATAGATAATATAAATAAGGAGTTGTTAAAAATGAATATTAAAATCGGAGATATATGCCTTGCGGATTTTACAAATGATAATGATCGTTTTACAGGTGTTAGACCATGCCTCATAGTAAGCATAAAAGACAATGAATATAAAGTATTAAAATTGCATAGGAATAGAGAAATTATGCAAAATCAAGGTATTATAATTAAAAAAGGAATTAAGACTGGGTTATGGTATGATTCAGCATTAGTAAAATATTCAAGCAATATTGACCCAAAATTAATTATTAAAAAGGTTGGAAGTTTTGATTTAAATTCTTATATAGGCAAATCAGTTAAATTTAATGATAAATTAGGGAATGTCCATAGTGGTGTTGTATTAAGAGTTATTCCTCAGAAAAGAACATTTATAGTATCATATGAGCATAATGGTATGATTGGATATGTATTTGTTCCTATACATGTAATTATAGAAGTTAATGAGGAATAATATGATAAAAAATTTCTTTTGTGTTGAAATGGAGGGAGGAACAATAAAATGAAACTTAAAGATGCATTACCGTATGAATTTATGAGTTGTGAATTTGAAAATGATAAGGCAAGAAAATTTGCAAATGTTGAAGTTATTAAAAAACATGATGCCAGAGAAGACCTTTGGATTGGGAAACATAAAAATGTAACTTATTGGTTTGAATTAGAAAATGGTTATGCAGTAGGTTTTAATGAAAGTCCGGCTAGAGGATGGAGTTTTCCTGTAGAAAAAATAAAGAAAGATATTAAGTAAATAGTGGTTGTATTTATTTTATGATTGTGTTATAATATATTATAAAGTTAAACGAGGAGGAAATTTATATGAAAAATATTGATACATGGCTTAGAAAAGAAGCTGAAGAACTTGCAATTAGAGCAGATAAAATTGAAAAGAAAATGATTCAAGAAACTAATAAAGGAAATTTTGATAATATTAATGAATTAAATATCCAAAAAAGAGAATTAAAAGCACAAGAATTTAAATTATATGAAATGATTGGAAGATTAAATGAAATAGAAAATTAAAAGGAGGAATATATTATGTTAGAAGTAAAAAATACTTGTCCACATGCAGAAGAAGTGCAATTAACAAAAGAAAACGATGTAAAAATGGAATGGATCAAATGTAAGTTAACAGAACGAAATTGTGTATGTAGTTATTTATTGACAGGAAAATTAAAGTTTGTTATGAACGGAACATATGAGAATTGTCCTGGATATGTGATGAATAAGTAAAAATTAAGTATCAACTCGTTCTGGTGAGTATAAATAGAACTTTAAGCCAGAAGCGTTCCTGTCTTAAATGGCAGGAGGTAGTTAAAATTAGAAGGAGGAATACATAAATGAATATGAATTTAGAAAAAATTGAAGAGAAAGTTTTAATTGCTTTAAAGATAAGAGAAGGAATACAAAATATATTTAAAAAACACAATGTAAGCACTTCGTATTGTCAGGATGATGCTAATCCGTTCTATAATCAAATAGACGAAAATACAGAAGGTTTTATATGTGAATATTACTATGGTACACCGTCCAAAATATATACTCCATTGGGATATATAAATATCTGGAGTGGTGGGATGTGTGCTAATAAAGATTGTGATTTAGCAATTAGAGAAATAGAAGATAAATATGGTTTTGTTTTAAAAAGAGAAGAGTTTAATGATTTTATGGGTACATTTGGTGGTTGGTATTATATAACTAAACTACCTTGGAATAATGTTGTGTTAAAATGTGATTGTAAGGAAAGAAATCAAACAGATTATATAGAATACGATGAAGTTAAAAAATTATATAAACAAATAATGAATAAATTAAAAGGAGGAATATAGAAATGTTAAAAGTAGGAAGATATACTGGTACAATTTATAATCAAGGAGAAAAAATCGAAGAATGTTGTTTTAATATATCAGATAAAAATGAATTAACTGAAGAAATGCTTGGAAAACAAAAGAATGATTGTATTATGTGTGCGTTAATGTGTAATTTCTCATCTCCTTGTATGCCATGTAGAAATATGAAATAATAATAGTTAAAAATAAAAAGGAGGACATAAATGAAATATAAATTAAATAATAAAAACGCATCTTGCGTCATGGGGCACATTAATAACTTTTTTGGTTTGCCAACAGTGATTGATCATGGTATACAAGAAAGAATTATCCGTAATATTGATGCAGACACTTTTAAAACTGATTACATTAAAGAAACATATCATAATATCATTCCTCAATTGTCAATGTGTTGCAAATGGCATTGGTTGATGAAAGATAAACTTAGAAATATAGATAATAATCCACCTTTACTATTTTTATCATCTATGTATAGAGGAAGTGGCATAGCAATACATGTAGGTGATATTATTATATTTAAAGGCTCTGAATTAATTATTAAAGGTATTCATGATATGAAAGCACTAAGATTTGAAAAACCACACATTAATAAATTCACGCATTTCGCTTATTCCGAAGAGGTTAAACAAAAAGAAATAAGTCAATTGTTAGATAGAATCATATCTGAATACAATTGGCTTGATTATGACTACTGTGCAGATGATTACAGGGAAATATTAAAATATTTAGATAGAGAATTATCTAAAATAATATATAATGGTAGTATTATATTAGACCATTGGGCTATAGAAAGTAGAAAATATGTTTTGGAATTAGTTAAAAATGTAGATGCGTTTATTGAATATGGAAGTGATACAAAAACTATTGAGAATGTATTTCATTTTGAGTTAATTGATAAATACAGTAAAGAAGTATTAACAAAATCATATTCTTTATACGACATTGGGGAGTATCTCTATAAAAAATACAAAGATAGTCATCCAGAAAATAATACTGATGAATGTAACGATGATTTTATAGATTATGAAGGACATTATGATTGGAGTAGTGGGTTTTAAATTCAGCACGAAAGATCGGTTTGGTAATAATATTTGACATGCCTATAGTTAATTAAATAAAATTTAAAGGAGATTATAACCATGAAAAATTTAATCAATATTGAAATAAGCAAAGAAAATGCAGAAGATTTAAATTCCTTACTTATGGAAAAGATTAGATTTATTGATGATCAGATTCGGAAGTATAGTAATATCATTTCAAGTTATATCTGTAATCCTGATTATAATTATGAAGGATGCACATATCAACAGGCAATAAATTGTGGTGAAAGATACGGTAAAGAGATTAATAAATATACTGATATTCTAGATGCAGTTAATAAGGTTGTTCGTGATTAATTATGATATAAATAAAGGAGGTAATATTAATGCAAAATTATAATATTAATATTTTTGATACGGAAGATTTAGAAACATTCACAGGTGAATTTATAAAAAATTGGTGTGAACATCATATAAAAATAAATAGTGATTATGCTTACCATGCATCTGAATTATATAATAAGTATTTTTATAAAGAAAATCAATATAAGCCTAGTTTAAAAGTGTATTACATAGTTGATTACTATAGAAAATATAATCGGCCAATGGTTGAAGCATGGTTATCTATGGACGAAGTAAAAAGTCCGAGGAAGAATAAATAGTTAGATGATTAATCAGACAATATACTGTTAAGATAATAATTAACAGTATATTGTTTTTGTAAAGAAGTAAAAAATAATTGTTGCAATCTATGTTAACTTATGATATAATGTATTTGTAAGGTAAATAATTAGAAGGAGATGTTAAAATGAGAAAACAAGAAGTTATAAAAGTAATAGCAGAAATAATTGTAAGACATAAGATAATGATTGATAAGAGTTATCCAGAACCATGTACTGCATATTGGGGTGCTATCAACGGAGCAAAGGAAGTTGCAGAGAGACTTAATTTAGACATATCAAAAATAAATGAATTATCCAATGAATTATCCGATGAAATATATTTTAATCAAAAATAGTATTTATATATTAGGAAGTGATAAACATGAGCAATAAAATAATTATTGATGCAGATGCATGTCCCAAAACAGTAAGAGTAATAATAAAAGAAATATCAGAGCAATATAATATGGCTGTTTGGGTGATAAGTTCTTTTAATAGTATTATTGAAGATTTTACTAATACTATTATAGTAGGAAATGAGAAAGATGCTGCAGACATAAGAATATTTAACGAATCTAAAAACAATGATATTGTTATTACTAAAGATTTAAGATTGGCAGTTATGTTAACCGTCAAAGGAGTAAAAGTTATAACTCCATATGGATTCCTATATAGGGATGATAAAATGGATATGCATTTAGAGAGAAGTTACATAAATAGGAAATTCAGGGAGGCAGGAGGTAGAAGTAAGATACCAATTCATACAATAAAGGATGATGATAAATTTAGGAGAGTGCTTGAAAAATGTGTATTAATGTTAGTAAATAGTAAATTACAACAAATTGCAATATAAATATATTTTGGAGGAACTTATTATGATCATTATTGAAGTTACACATGATAGATATTTCGGAAAAGGATTTGGAGATACTGGTTTACAATGCATAAATATTCCTGCATATCTAGAAAATAATAAACTTACAATTGGTCATCATAGAGAAAGTGAATTCTGTTTCCCATATTATATTCCTGATTATAATACAGAAGATTTTGAATTTTTCTGTAATCATAAATACAGGAGTGCAAAAGAATCTAATCCTCATTACATCTACAAAGGAGATGCTTATGAATTAATGAGAGTTACTGATACTAAAAATAATATATTATGTACATTCTTAACTCCATGTAGGGAAGGCACATTCTTTTGTAAATGTAAAGACTGTGGAGAAAATTTTGTTATTGATTGTTATGAATCTTCTTATTATTACGTTAAGGAATTATCAATGCCAACTGTAAGATGCAAAAGTTGTATATCAAAAAGAAAAAATAAATATAATTAACTTTGAATAAAAAGTTGGTTTGATCACAATATACCAAATTTCACCTAAAATAACAAAAACCAATAAAACTGTAGAATAAGTGCCTTAAACCCTTGATATACAAGGGTTTTTTGACGTTTAAATCACAATTTCAAAATTATTCTAAAAAAGTTTGAATAAAACAGATATTTTGTTAAAAGTTAGTATTAGTATAAATGAGCATAAGGCAGTATGAAAGATAATGAGAGAGGTTAATTTTAAGTTTTGTCAATTATTTACCTTGATTTATGTATTCCAATGGTATATAATTAGAAATATAAAATAAATAAATATAATGGAGGAATTAAAGATGAATAATTTTATCCCATGTTATAGAATTCAAGATAGTGCAGGTAATAAAGTAATAGTAAAAGGCAATTTAGATAAATGGATTGAAGAAAAAGGTTTAAAATGGAAAGAAATTAAAGGTGAGAAAAGATTGTATGCAGGGAAAAGAAGATGTTATGTTGAAGAGATTTCACCAGAAGTTATGATGACTATGCAGTATATATTTAATAATAAGAATTATGATCCTACAACAATAGATTTAAAATAAATAAAATTTAACTAATTATTTCATCAAAAGGTATTGCAATTTAATTAGAAGTGTGGTATTATATATTTAATAGAATATAAAAATAAATAAGAAAAAGGAGATGTTGTTAAATGA
>Ga0209416_1001383_pt1 | contig 16943 bp, 19 predicted proteins | sample RifGroF1_FD_184001 | JGI IMG/M metagenome (GOLD analysis project Ga0209416, IMG submission 184001) | Groundwater microbial communities from Rifle, Colorado, USA - Groundwater F1 (SPAdes) (version 2) | ecosystem: Environmental > Aquatic > Deep subsurface > Groundwater | place: Rifle, Colorado...
CCCGCCGGCGCTCCCAATACGCGCGTGCGGGCCCGGAAGGCTACGCCGCTACGGCGCTTTCCAGGGGAAGGGCACACCAGCCCGGCGCTTCCTGCAGGTACGCCATTGCCACGGTCTCCGCCTGGGCCAGCCCCTCCTCCCACGCTTCGCGATTCAAAGTCTGGTGCCGGCTATCGAGCCAAGCCTGGTCCGCAATATCCCGTGCCAGCGTGAGCTCCCCACGGCGGGTAAGCGCCAACACGGCCAGTGCGGTCTCAAGGTTGGCGATGCTGCCGGGGAGGGCCGCGCGAGAAAACACGTTTTTACCCACCTTGCCGCGAGGTATGGCGTTCGCGTCTTCAAGCGACTCGAAATTGCGCATCACCAGGTACGCCAACACCAGAGGGTGGCCCGGGTACACCGCCCCCTCCCGTCCGAATAGGGTGTACTGGGTGACTGAAGTGGGGGCGGAAGCGGAGCGAGACATGGATTTCCAGAGTTCAGGGGACAAGCGCCATTTTCGCAGATTGCCCGTGCCTGTGTCCGTGCAGGGGCGGGCGCCGAGTCGCTCCGGTTTGACCGCTCTGTTGGCGCGCCCAGAAAAAAGGCTGCGCAGATATGCGCAGCCTGTGGAAGCAGTTCGAGAGGTCCTATGGTGAGTCGGGTGGTTCCAGCCTGCTCAATCTCTTTCGCAGCGAGGCTCAGACCTCGACGTACTCCGGGTTGAGGCTCTGCAGGGTCAGCAGCGGGCCGCCAGGGGTGGCCTGTACTTCAAAGTCTTTGAAGAAGGTCCGGTTGGTTCGTCCGATTTGGGTCTGAACCCGCGCCGTGAAAATGCGGCGGCGGTTGTCGAATTGCAGCATGGCAAGCTGCGCCCCGAAACCGATTTCTTTGGACAACTTCTGCTGCAAGCCCTCGGAGGCATTGCTGGAGGCCGTCATGCCGCTAAAGCCACCAATCAGTCCTGACACCAGGGCTGCGCCGCGGTCAGCGGCGTCCTGGAACAGTCGTGCTGACGCCGAAATCATGGTTTCTCGGGAGGCGTCGGCCACCGTGATGAGCTCCATCAGCTGGGTGGCTTCTTCGAGGGTCAGGTAGCGAGCCGGGGTCAGTTTGCTGAACGGGTTGTAGTAGCACTCGGTCTCTTGCAACATGCCCAACGTCGTTGCCGGGGAAATCGCACGGACCATGCGGTCAATGGCCGCATTGGCCACCATACGCGCGGCGGGGGAACGCAGGCTTGCCCTGAACTTGTCCAGGGGGCCAAACCAGCCCTCCAGCCCGTCAGCGTAAGTCAGCGGGTACTCCTTGAGTCGCCGGTGAAACATAGTCTGTGCCCCGGTCGCATAGCTGTGCGAGTCCGCGTAAAGCCCTTCTCCTGGCAGGTCCAGGTCGGAAGGTTCTGCTCCGCGGACATCGAGCTCGACCACGCTGCCCGCCAGCCGGGTCCACCAGCGTGCGGCACCCGGGGCTTTCAGCTCCAGGCTTTTGTCCGGGCGACGAGGCTCAGCCTCGTACTTGAAGACCACCGGGTAGATGTCACGGCAGGCCTCGGCCCGCTCGTTTTCGCGCAGGTACTCGACAGGCTTCTGGGTACGAACGTCAGGCAGGTCCACCAAGGGCATGGCGGGATACGCTGCAAGCAGTTCCTTCACCTTTGCCGCACGTTCGGCGGCGGGCAGCTTCTCGAACGCGAACTTCAAGCCGAGGTCGGCGCAGTAGCCAAAGGGGCGGGCGTCGGTGGGCTGGGGCGCGGTCGGCACGAGGGACTCGGCCAACTTCTGCATCAGCTGCGCTTCGCGAGCTGCTTTTTCGAGGTCTTTTTGGTATTTGCCAACAAAGGCGGGAGCGGTGAAATCAGACATTTTCTCTTTGTCCTTTCGGGGTGCCAGTATGCACGATTGATGGTCCTGCGATATGCGGGGGTCCTGCTCCTGTGTAGGCATAGGCATTCGCGCAGGCCCCCTTCGTTCCGCTCTGCGCCCCAGGCCGTGGGCAGCCCCTCCTCGCGCTTGTTTTGTTTCCCATTCTTGACAAACTCGAACGCAGGAACAGGATGAGAAACACTTTCCTGCAAGGCGACGATGCCCCGGACGTAAAAAAGTCCCTAGCGGTGAAGCTAGGGACTGAATGAAGTTGCGAGAGGGTCAGGCGGCAGCGCGCATGGCTCCGATTCGTGAATTGTTCGCGGACCAGGTTTGCGCCATCGCGAACTGCTTCAGTGCGGCCGCCAGGTGGCGAGCCAGCAGTCGAAACGGCCGGTAAACGATGCCTTGTCCGAGCAGCTCGTGCGCCACGGTATGCGAGAGCCCTTCGATGAGGTGCTCCGGCACGCCCTTGCAGCGCGCATGCTCCTGCGCGGTCGGAATCCGCAGCAGGTCCGGGTTGTCCGGGTGCTGGATTTTCGGGTCGGTGGAGCGGTTCTTGGAAATGCCCTTCGTGAGGGTGTTGATAGAGGTTTCAGCCCCCGTGTACACCTGCATTTTGAAGTTGTGCCCAGCTTCCTTGTCCCGCACTGCTTTGGCCTTGAGACCTTCCATGGTGTTCCAACGGTCCACCACGTTTTCAGCATCGGGGGCGTCGAGCACGTCTTTCAGCTGGCGAACCGCAAACGGACCGGGCATGAGGGTGGTGAGGTCGAACGGAATCCCCTTGGTCACCGCGACCAGGCACCAGCGCTTGCGTGCCTCGAGTTCGCCGAAATCAGGGCCAAAAAGCTCGATTTCTTGCGTGACGTAGCCCATGTCGCGCAGTTGCTGCCGAATGAGCACCGCGCTCGCGGTGGTCGCGTACGCCGGCACGTTCTCGAAAACGCAGGCCACTGGATTGAGCTTGGCCAGCAGGGCCAGGGCAGCAACAACAAGATGGCCCACATCGGGATGTTCTTCCGGAAAGCCTGTTTTTCGCTTGGCGCGGCCGGCCTTGGAGGCCCCGGAGCAGGGCAAGCCCAGCTCCACCACGTCCACTTCACCGACCCGACGAAGCACCGCTTCATCGAAAGCCAGCTCCTGCAGGGGCATGTTCAGCACCATGGTCTGCGAGCTGAACACATCGTTGTGTTCGACCGCATGGTTGGCAAGGTCCTCGCGAATTTCGTTGTGGGCGGCCAGCTGGGTAGCCAGTCCCGCGTCGCGAAAGCCCGCGTGCACCGCATGACTGAGGATGCCGCCGCCAGCGCAGACGCCGGCAGTGGTCAGGGCCTCGCCGGCTTGCACGCGCTGGCGCAGGCGGGCGAGTCGTTTGGCCCGGCGCTGTTCGGAAGCAACGGGGCTGAGGTAGACCTCGCCTTCGCCAAAGACCACGCGGATGGCCTCGCAGCCTTCGAAAAGGGCCAGGTCGTCCGCCGAGTTGATGTCCATGACGGGCACTTCGGCGCCCGAGGCGTAGACCTTGCGCGAAACGGTTCGCTTGCCGTCCGCAGCAAGGCGGATGACGAGACCTTCCTTGTCCTTGTTCGGGTGTGGCGCGATGTCAAACCGGGCCCCAGGGGCGAAACCGGCCTTGGCGGGCGCGTGGCCCTGGAACCAGACGCGGGGCGAGCCCCGGTGTTCCGTGATGGAGAGAATTTTGACTGTTTGCATAGGGTGTCCTGTGGGTACAGGTTGTTGTGATGGCCTGCACCGTGTAGCGAGCACGCCGTGTCCCTCCCTATACGAGCAGTCATCAATTTTTTGGGAGGCCCCCTGTGGTCTATTTCAAGGGCCTCACAGAGGACCAGATACTTGAACTGGCGGGGCGGCAGTACACCCCCGCCGCGCTACGCGATGCCCAGCGCTGGGGCATGGTGGCCCGGCTCCTCGGCCTCTGTGCCGCCGTGGTTTACGCCTGCGTGCTGTACGCACTGCTCACCCGCACCAGCAATGGATTCGCGGTGGTGAGCTTGTTTCTTTTGGGGTCGGCTGGCGCGCTTCCCCTGGGCTGGGCCGACAAGGTCTGGACGGCCGCAGCGGTGCGACATGCACTGGCGCGCCACACGCCGTTGCCCGGCCATAGCCCAGAGGCCTGACTCAGGGGGGGGGCGGCCGGCGGGGGCAGGAACAGCCCTGCACGGGGCAAGTGAGGTCTGTGGCGCTCGCTATACGGAGGCAGACCCCTTCACACCCTTTCAAAAGGACCTCCCATGAATGACATCCTCCGTTCCCTCGAATCCATTCAAGTTTGCGGCCCGAGCGACTTGCAGGCCTTCGGCATCAACCCGCTCACCGGCGAGGCTTGTGCCTTCAGCATGCGCCTCCTGTGCGACGTCAACGAGGCCGGCAAAACCCTGTTGCAGGAGTACTGGGGCGTGCCGACTCTTCTGCTGGCCGCGCCCATGAACAGCCAGGTCGACGACTTGCCCTCCATCGGTTCGGTGATGCTCGCCCGCTCCTGCTGGCGCGACCTTGCTGCTTTCGCAGCCTTTCGCAAAGGCGCCGTGGGCTACGTGCAACGTGAAGACGGCACCCTGGTGGCGCTGTTTTCCGACTCCCTCCTGGAGCGCTACGTCCAGATTGGCGCCGATGTTGTGCGCAATCCGGCGCCCACTTCCCCAGCTCCCCGTGTGGGCACCCGCAATGTCCATCAGATGACCGGTCGCGTTCTGTAACCGGACCGCCCTGCTGATTTCAATGGCCCTGAGAACTCTCGGGGCCATTTTTTCAGTTTTAAAATCCGAAAAGCCCGCTTAGTCGATACACTCCACCATGGCAGGCTGTGGCTGTCTCTTCAAGATAGTTGCGTTTTTAGATGCTTTAAGGTAAAATGGTCATAACAAAAGCCCACCAAACGGCGGGCTTCTGAATCAAGCGAAGTGGTCAGTTTGTCGTGATTCGCGGCGCGTCGAAGCATTCGCCCAGCTGGTCGTAAACCAGTCGATACAGCGCGAAGCCGAGGCCAATCGCCAGCACGAGCTTGGCCGAGGCCAAGGTCAGCGAAGGCGGGAATGCTGCGAAATGCAGGACCAGCAGCATGCCAAAGAACACGAGAGTAGCAATTTTTGCCATTTTGAAATGTCCTAAACAAGGGAAGGGGTATCATGTATAGAAACAAGGGTTTTACACTCATCGAGGTGATGGTCACCGTGGCCGTGATTGGCATCCTGGCCTCCATTGCACTGCCGTCGTACTCTGAGTACATCTTCCGGTCGCGCGTCCCGGCAATGATGGACGGGCTGGGCGCGTTCGGCGCCCGCATGGAGCAGCGCTACCAGGACGTGGGCAACTACGGCACGGACGCTTGCGCCGTCGCCGACCAATCGCTCGAACGGTTCAGCGTGACATGCGCGCTGACCAACGCCGGGCAGGGCTTCACGGCCACTGCCACTGGAACGGGCGCGCTGGATGGGGTGGAGTTTTCCCTCGACCAAAACGGTACCCGTCAGACCGTAAAGCACCCCAAGGGTGTCCCCGGTCAAGCCTGCTGGACCACCCGCGGCAAGACCTGCGATTCTTGAACCGGCCTGGAGCGCATTCAGTCATGAAAACCCATAACGGTTTTACTCTCATCGAGCTCATGGTGGTGGTCGCGGTGATTGCCATCCTGGTCACACAAGGCATGCCCGCGTTTCAAGAAGCGCTCACCAACTCCCGCCTGACCACGGGGGCTCAGGCCTTGCAAACCACTGCGCAGTGGGCTCGCAACGAAGCCATCAAGCGCAACGAAACCATTCGACTGAGTTCCGACGGCAGTGCCCTGACCGTCACAAGGGACTTGGCCGCAGTTACGCCTGAGGTTATGCGCGCCGTGCCCTTGGTCGCTCCCGCGGTCACCCCTGCATTCAGCGTGGACTACGCCAGCAACGGGTTGACGTTGCCCCTGGGCACCGAGCAGACCGTCTCGACAGCTGTCGGCGTCAAGGGCTGCGGCGAAAGCTTGCGCTGCCCCTCAGTGCTCTTGGGCGCTGGGGGCCTTGTTCGCATCTGCCCAATGGGAGACTGCAAATGAACGTTCAACGCACCCCGACTTTCAAGCGCCAGCGCGGTGTCGGCCTTGTCGAGCCCCTGATTTCGATTGCGGTGCTGGCCATCGGCATCCTGGGCATCGCCCAGTTCCAGTTCGGCATGCTCGCTCAGTCCACCGATTCGCAGGCCCGCATTGTGGCCAGCGCGTTCGCTGACGAAATCGCCACCCAGATGCGCGTGGACTCCGCCAACGCCGCCTGCTACACCCTCCCGCAATCGGGGACTTGCAGCAGCACCCTGGCCTCCGACGCCACCGAAGAGTGGGCCGCGCGCGTGGAGGCGGGCCTGCCCGGCTTCGTGGACGTGACCGCGGCCATTGATGGCACGCAGTACGTGGCCACGCTTCGTTGGACCAGCAAGGCGTTTCGTGAAACGCGTCAACTCGAGATTCGCACCGATGTCCGTCCTTAAGTCCCCCCCGAAGTTCGCGCGTCGGCAAACTGGCGCGTCCCTGGTCAGCCTCATGGTGGGCTTGGTCATCTCCATGATGGTCGGCTTGACCGCCATGGGCTCCCTGCAGGCGTTCTCCGTCATCCAGCGGCAATCGGTGGGTGTGGGCAGCACGCTGGGCACGGGCGTGTCCACGCTGGGCGTGCTCAAGTACGAACTGGCGCAGGCGGGTCGCGGCCTCTACGTGGACGGGGCTCCCATTTGTTCCAGCTTCAATCTGTCTGCGGACGACGCCCTCATCGCCGACGGCGATGAGTTGCGCCCGGTGAACCTGAGCTGGGACGCCCAGAACCGCCTCACCGTGGATATTCGCTATGCCAGCGCGCTGGAGGCGGCCACCCCGGTAGCCACCAGCGGCGCCCTCACAAGTGGTACGGTTGAACTCGGCGGGCTGTTGCCGGTCGCGGCTGGCCAGGCGGTGTTGCTGGCTCCAGCGGTGGGTTCTGCCGGCGTGTGCACGGTTCGAACAGTGACTGGGGTGACAGCGAGCACGGCCACAACGGGCCAGAAATTGACGTTCGCGTCCACAGGGACTCACAACAAAGCCACGTTCTCGACGCCGCAGGCCTACGCGGAAGGCACCCGCGTGTTCCTGTTGGGCACGTTTGAGCATGTCCGTTTCCAGCAGGTTGGCACCACCCTGGTCATGTCGCGCCCCGAGGCCGACCAAAGCGCCACCTTGGCGGAGAACGTTCGCGCATTCTCGCTGCAGGTAGGCGGCACCGACGGGGTTACCGAAGCGCTGTCCGAGTGGCACGCCGCTGGCCCCAAAGACGATTGGCGCGACCTGACTGTTGCCCGCACCGCCCAGACCCGCGCTTTGCGCATAGGGGTGGTCATGCAGGCGCCGCAAAAAGAGAAGCCCGATGCCGAGGGCAACTGCACCGCGACACCCGCGGCCGACAGCCCCACGCTGTTCGGCAACACCGTTGCGCTGGCGGACGACGGGGCTTGCTTCAAGTACCGCACCTTCTTCAACGTTATCCCCCTGCGCAACATCACCAGCACACAGGCCGCATCATGAAAAAACAAAAAGGCAGTTCGCTCATCGTGGTCCTCGTGGCCCTGGCGCTGTTGCTTCTCGGCGCCGCCAGCCTGGCCCGGGTCAACAACACCACCGGCCTCCTGGCCGGCAACCTGGCCAGCAAAGAGTCCTCACGGCAGGCCGCTGAGATTGGGGTGTCCACAGCGTTTGCCCAGCTGATTGCGTTGACGAATCTGGAGGCGAACAGCGCCTCCTGGTATTTTGCATTGGCCGGGGAGGCCGAAGTGCCGGCGGAGTCCCGCTGGGAGGCGGCCCCTGAAATCGAGGCGGGCCCCTTCACGGTGCGCTACCTCGTTGAACGGCTCTGCGAAGGTGCCTTGCCCGTGACAGACCCGGGCCGCCAATGCTTTGTGCGTTCGATGCCCGCCGAGGGCTCGGCCAAGGCCGGAGCCGAAGTGATTGAATCGCCTCCGTCCATGCAGTTCCGAATCTCTGTGCGAGCAGAAGGCGTGAAAGGCACCAGCACGCTGGTCCAAGTGCTGGCGAACAGGTGACGCGCTTGCTGGTATACGTGTGTTTTGATTGACGTTATAGCCTATAAAGTGTAAAATCGGCACATCGTCTAAAGTGAATCTCAAATGAATACAAAGACCTCTCGCTTCGGGCTTGTCGCCTGGTTGGCTCTGGCCCTCAGCTCGGCCTTCTCCTCGGCGTTTGCCACCGACCTCGCACGCACGCCGCTGAGCGTGCACGGGGCAACCGCGCCCAACGTCATCTTCGGCATGGACGACTCGGGCTCCATGGACATGGAAACGCTGCTCACCACCAACGAAGGCATGTTTTGGTGGCATGAATCGGACAAGAGCGGCTTCGACTCCAAAGGCGCCTTCCGCGACAACCCGAGCGGTCTGTCGTCTTCCGCGTTTACGCCCTACGCCTACCTGTTTCCGGTGGGCTGCACGTCCGCGTCCAGCGGCGGGGGCGGGCGACGCGTTTGCGACGGCAGCGGAGTCTATGCCGCGCCTCCAACGCCACAGTTCGCCGCCCTGCGCTCGAACAACTACAACCCAGTTTTCTACAACCCCAAGCTGACCTACGCTCCTTGGGAACCGGCGACCATCGCTGGCGCGGCCACGACCTTTGCCAACTCGACGCCCTCGGCGGCCCGTTCGCACCCGCTGTTCGCAAGCCCGACTCTGGACTTGACCGCCGAGGCCAGCAGCACGTCCTCGGGCTACACCTTCCTGGCGATGAAGGGAATGAAAATTCCCTCGGGCTCCCGCATCTATGCAGGCAACAAGTGGGTCACTCTCAAATCGGACGTCACCATTGGCTCGGGCTCGTATACGAGTTCTTCCTACTCGGTGGATGTTCCGTACTACCCCGCGTCCTACTGGTACAAGGAGTCGTGTTCGGTGAACGGCACCACCTGCGTCAGTGCCCCGGACTCGGGCACACTCAAGCTCTATGAAATCCGTTCCGGCCAGACGTTTCCGTCGGGGCGCGCCTACGCCGCTGAGCTGCAAAACTTCGCCAACTGGTTCACCTACTCGCGAAAGCGCAAGTTGATGCTCGCCGGCTCGATGGGCAAGGTCATGGGCACGCTTTCGGGCATGCGCGTGGGCCTGACCGAGTTCAACACGAAGACCACCCCCAATGTGGTCATGTACGACACGGACGCCGCGGACAACAAGGTCAACGGCCGGGCGGTCGCAGGCCTGTTCTACAAGAACCTGTCACTGGGCGGAACGCCGACCCGCAACACCCTGAAGTACATCGGCGAGCAGTTTGACGACAACACGAGTGTGGTGACCGCCGCGTGCCAACGCAACGCCTCGTTCATCGTGACCGATGGCTTTGCCAACTACACCTCGGTTTCCGCCCCGACATACAAGCAAGCCACGTACGGCAGCGGCGCGCCCTACGCGACCACACACGCCGGTAGCCTGGCAGACATTTCACTGGCGTACTACACGCGTCAGCTTCGCACGGACCTGCCCACCGGGTTGGTTCCGGCCGCAGCCGCCGACGCGAGTGACCCTGCCGCCGACACCAACAAGAACCTGCACATGAACACCTACGGCATCACCCTGGGCGCGCGTGGCAAGCTCTGGCCCGGCCTCACGGACGCTTACGCCCAGCCCATCTCCTGGGTGAATCCGACGGCCAGCGGCATGCCCGAGTCCATCGACGACCTGTGGCACGCCACCGTGAACGGCCGTGGCCGCATGTTCCTGGCCACGACACCGGACGAGACTGCTGAGAACATCCAGTCTGCGCTGACCGACATTCTGCGTTCGGCCGGCGCTCAAGGGGGTGTGACGTTCAGCACCGTGAACCTCAAGGCAGGGGCCACCGCTTACCTGGGCTCGTACAGCATGCAAGGCTGGTCGGGCAGCCTCGACGCGTACTCGGTCAATGCGACTGATGGCACCCTGGGTTCCAAGCCCTTGTGGACTGCTGGCCCCCTGCTGCGCAGCAAAGACTGGACGACCCGCCTCATCGCCTCGTTCAACGGTTCCGATGGCGTGGCGTTCACCGAATCCGGAGTCGGAAGCCAGCTGGGCTCGACGACGGGCATCAGTACCGCGGACGCTGTGGACTATCTGCGAGGCGACCGGACCCTGGAGACGACAACGGCTCGCCCGCGCACCGGTTTGATGGGCGCGGTCATCAACGCCGAAGCTGTGGTGGACCGCGGCACCGGCGTGGTGTACGCCACGACCGGTGAAGGCATGGTGCATGCGCTGGACCAGGCCACGGGTGCCGAGCTGTGGGCCTATGCCCCCGGCTTTGTGCTGGGCGAGATGGCTGAGCAGCTGAACCCCAAATGGTCGTTCCGCACGATGTTGGACGGTACCCCCGTGCTGGCCACGGTGGGCGAGGACAAGCTTCTGATTGGTGGCCGCGGCACCGCAGGCCCGGGTGTGTACGCCCTGAAGGTGTCCGACCCCAAGGCCGCAGATTCGGAATCGGAAGTCGCCGCTCTGGTGCAGTGGGAGTTCCCCAACGCCAGCACGCCTACATCGGTGAGCAGCCTTCTGGGCGCTACGGTAGGCAAGCCCCTGGTGGTCGATACCAAGGACGGCCCGGTGGTGGTTGTGGCTTCGGGATACTTCCCTGACAAAGATTCGACCGGCGACGGCAAGGCCCGCATTTTCGTGCTCGACGCAAAAACGGGCGAGCTGCTGCGCACCCTCGTGGCTCCCGCGGTTTCTGGCGACAGCGGAGAAGCTGGCCTGGCCGCGCTCTCCGGCTTCCTGGAGAGCGATGGCAAGGTGCGCTACGTCTACGGCGGCGACGAGCGCGGCCACCTGTGGCGCTTTGACCTGGACACCGATACGGTGCTGCGGCTGGCCACGCTCAAGGACACCGGCGGTAACGCACTGCCCATCACGGCAGCCCCCGAGCTGGCCCGAATCAAAGGTCGGCGCATGGTTTTCGTGGGCACCGGACGCTTCCTGGGCGAGTCGGACTTCACGGACTCGCAGACGCACAGCTTCTTCGGGCTGTGGGACGATGGCACGGCCATCTCCTCACGTGCTTCGCTGGTCGAACGCAAGATGACGGTTGGCGCAGACGGAACCCGCCGCGTCACTGGCGACAAGGTGGACTGGACCACCAAGCGAGGCTGGGTCGTTACGCTGCCTGCTGGTGAGAAAGCCAACACGGACCCGTCACTGGCCAGCGGCGTGGTCGCCTTCACCACCAACTCGCCATCCAAGACGCTTTGCTCGGCCAGCAGCGCTCTGTATGTGCTGGACGCTGGTGCCGGGTTGGAGCTGCCCGCTTCGGCTTTCGCCACTACCCCGTTCGCGGGGCTGGGGCTGGGCTCTACGCTCACCTCCAAGGTCACCCTGACCCGTTTGTCCACCGGCAAGCTGGGCGTCACGACCCGCCAGTCGGATGGCACGCCAACCACGCGAACCCTTAACGTGGGCGCGGCCCCTGCGCCGCAGAAGACGTCCTGGCGCGAAGTGCTGCGCTGACCGCGCAGCCTCCTGAAAGGGCCCCGCGAAGCTTCGGCTGCGCGGGGCCCTTGGCGTTTTCAGTAACGCAGAACTCGGCCATGCCAGCGGGCGGGCTCAGGGGCGGCTCAACCTCGTCACCAGGCGGCCCAGGCTTGGAGCCTGCACCAACAGGCTGAACACCACGACAACGTAGGTGCCGACCACCAGCAGGTCTTTGCCGTCAAAAGCTGGCAAGGACAGGGCCAATGCCACGGAGATGCCCCCGCGCAGGCCGCCCCAGGTCAACAGCTTGACGGTGTGGGGGCTCTTGGGCATCGCGGAGCGCAACGCTAGGAAGGGAAGGCCCACGCTCACGAATCGCGCGAAGAGCACCACCGGTATCAGCGACACCCCTGCCAGCCAAAGCGCGTGCGAGTGCGAGGTCTCCAGCGACAGCAGCTTGAGCCCGATGAGCCCGAACAGAACCAGGTTGAGCACCTCGTCAAGCAGCTCCCAGAACGAAAAAAGATGCTCTCGGGTCTGCTCACTCATGCTGGAGGATGCGCCGTGGTTTCCCACCACCAGCCCCATGATGACCGCGGCCAGCGGCGCGCTCACGTGAAGGTGCTGCGCGAGGCTGTAGCCGCCGGTGGCCACCGCCAGCGTGATGAGGATTTCCAGGGCATAGGCGTTGACGCCTTTCAGGAGGTAGACCGCGCCGAGACCGACAGCCAGCCCCACAAGGGCCCCGCCCCCTACCTCCTGAGCAAGCAGGGTTGCCACGGCCCGTACAGAGGGCTCTGCCGTACCGGATGCGAGGCCCAGAAGAACCATGAACGCCACCACCGCGGTACCGTCGTTGAACAAGCTTTCTCCCGCGATGGTGGTCTCCAGCTCTTTCGGTGCGCCGACGGTTTTCAGCACGCTGAGCACCGCGATGGGGTCGGTGGGGGAAATGAGCGCTCCGAACAGAAAGCAGTAGACCAGCGGCAGGTGCACGCCCATCAACTGCAAGACCCAGAACGTGCCCATGCCGACAACCAGCGTGGACGTGAGCACGCCGAGCGTAGCCAGCACCAGCACGGGCACGCGCTGCCTGGACAGGTCGCTGAAGTTGAAGTGCAGGCCTGCCGCAAAGAGAAGAACCCCCAGCAATCCGTTGAGCACGAACGTTGGCAAGTCCACCAGCTGTTCGAGCCCGAGCGCCCAGGCGCGCAGCTCGGGGACCACGCCGCCGGTGAACACCAGCGCAAGGGATGCGACCATGCCCACCGCCATGACACCGATGGTGTCAGGAAGCCCGATGAACCGGTGGTTCAGGTAGCCCAGCAGGGCGATGGTGGTCAGAAGAATTCCGAGAAGTTCGAACAAAGGCATGGCGAGCGAGGCGAGGGGCAGTGTAGCGAGAAGGGTTCTATTTCTATAGCGCCGGCCTGTCGCAGTTACACCCTGCGCTGGGCCGATACCTAAACGGGTTAGGCCCTCACTTCAGGTCGCCCCTCCACGCAAAGGAACCCCCCATGCTTCACTCTCACCGCACCGGCCGCGTGCTTCAGCTACCGGTCGATTTCGTGTCCCAGTCCGACATCCAGGACTTCTGTTCGGCCAACAACGTGGCCTTCTTCTCCCTGGGCTCCCCGGAGAACTGGGAGGACCCCGCTGTCTTTCGCGTCTGCACCCACACCGTGCCGAGCCAGGGCCACACAGTGCCCTACCTCTACGTGAAAAACTGGAGAGACGCGTACGACGCCATTGGCGAGCGCGTGCTCAAAGGCGGCCGCTATCGCCATTTCAAAGGCAGCGAATACACCACGCTGGGTCCTGCCATCATTGAAATCGACGGCACCCCCGCCGTGCTCTACCAAGGCGCTGACGGCACCGTCTGGGTTCGCCCTGAAGACAAGTTTTTTGGCGTCGCTAACCTCGGGAATGGTCGTTTCGTTCCGCGCTTCGCCTACCTGGGGCCCGCCCAGCCCGCTACCGAAGACCCCCGCACTTGATTCCCTTGGCCAGCCTTCGCGCTGGCCTTTTTCTTGGGGGAGGGGGCCGTTGGAGCGCAAAAAGAGCCCTCTGAGACGCAAGGTCTCAAAGGGCGGGCTGAATCAGAAGGCAGGCGTTTCCGCTTTCGAAGGGGCGGGCACGCCCAAGTCTGTTTCATGGGCGAGGTACACCCGGTCCGTCGTGCACAGCACGCTGGCGCCCGGGGTTCGCTCCATGTAGGCGTTGGCGGCCTTCGTTCCGGTCTCAGAGTCGGGGAACACGGCCATCACCTTGTACAGGCGGCCGTAGTGGCGAACCACTGGCTGCTCGTAATTGACACCCGGCGTTCCGTAGCGGGAGACAAGCTCCTCGGGTGTGCTCTGGCCCGCTTCTTCGGCGGCGCAGCGCGCACAGATGCCATATCCGGTGTCGCGGTTCCAGTGCTGGGCGAAGCGGCCAGCGGCGCCGCCGCACACGCAGCAGGTCAAGTCTTTCAGTCGCATGAGGTGTCCTTTCGATTGGGGTTCTTCCCAGTGTAGGACGCGAGGACAGCGCCGCCGCCGGCCGTCGCGCGCTCAGTGCGCGCGGTGCTGGGTGAGGATGCGCGAGATTTCGCCTCCGCATGCCGTGTTGTTGCGCGCGTACTCCTGGGGCGAATCGATATCCTGGTGCAGGCGCAGCGTCTTGTCCATCTCAGCCGTGACCCAGTCCATCCAGTCCTTAAGGTGCTGGTCCAGGTTGGTCTCCAGCTCATCCGGCGTCCCGTAAAACACCCTGTTGCCAAACGAGCTTTTCAACTCGTTGCGCAGCGCCGCGGCCGTACGTGTCAGGGCCAGGTGGTTGACCTGCACGTGCTTCATTTCGTGGTCGGCGATGTGGTGGTACGCGCAACTGCCAGCTGCAAACTCGCGCGCCACAAACACGGTGTGCGGCTCCAGGCTGAGGGTGACCGTCACCTTGGGTCGCAAGCAGGCCAGCGGCTCGGACGGGCGGGTCAGCAGTGAGTGCTGTCCATCAATCTGGGTGCGCGCGCGGCGCTCTGTAAGCCCCAGGGTGCGGCTGCCCTTCGCCGGCGGTGGGTTCTGTCGGCGGGTCAGGTCGCTTACCCCCAGGCTCGTCGAGTAGGTCACGGGAGCGGACACCACTTTGACATCCACCTGCGTGGCGGGTAGTCGGGCTTCGCACTCCGCAGCCCATTCGGGCGACAGCGTCGCGGCGCCCGCAAAACAGGGAACCAGGACAAGGCAGGCAGCAGCCCGGCGCAACAGGAAGGTCATTGGAAAGGGCCAGGGCGCAGCTGCGCAAAGCGTGGAAGGAGGGGAGAGCGGGTGGCAACAAAGGAGCCCTTGGTGTAGCCACCGCTGTCGCTACACCCAACAGGTCCTCACACCTGGCGTCCTGGCGCTTTGAGCGTAGCCCGAACCTGAGAACTCTCCCTCCCTCCTTTGTCCACAGCTCTTACGAGCGTCGGCCTGGTCGGTAACAGGACATCCCACCCCTCTGCGGCTGATGCTCGCAATCTGAAAAGGAAAACCATGACACGCGCTTTGCACTCGACTGCCGCTGTTCGCCTGCTGAAAGATGCCTTTCTGGCAAAAGACGTTCGAATCACCCACACCGAGGCGTTGGACCTCTTCGCCCAGCTACAAGGCTTCAACGCCTGGTCGCACATGAGCGCTGCAGACGCCGTACCCGGGCCCGTCCCGGTCGCGGGCAGCAAACCTGAAGGTCCGCAGCCGAACACCCTTGAGCACATGCTGCTTGCAGCCGCCGAAGGTGCCCCGGGCTGCGCGCGCTTTCCGCGCTCGGACTGGATGTACCAGGTCGAGAACGGGGACACCTCCTTGGGCTACCAAGACTGGGTGCGCAGCGAGTTCGCGGTGCACTTTGAGCTGGGTTCGACCGATGTGGTGTTCGACAACACCCCGCAGGTCGAGGTGTACGACCACTTTGGTGTGCTCCGCTCCTGGAAGCTCCAGTACGACTTGACGAACAGGGACGGCGACATCAACGCCGCGTTCCTGCACAAAAAGCCTGCTCTGGTGACGTTGGCCCTCGCCGACCCTGCTCGTCTCGACGAGCTCCGCGAACTGATGGTCTACGAAGACAGCTTCATCGCCTACAAGGATGGCCAGTACGGCATCCTGCTGGAGATAGAGTATGAAACTCAGGAGTCTGTCGGGTCCCCCGACTACGCCCCGGAGGCCACGGTCCTGGCACGCCTGGTCAAAAGCCTGGCGCTCCTGGCCCCGTGCTACCCGAAACTCTCCCTGGGCATCAAGCCGGAAGCCACCGGGGGCCGCTTGGCGGTCTGGTGCTTCCTGCCAGAGATGGCAGCGAAGGCCATGACGGCCGAGCAGCGCAGCTCGCTGCGCGACCTGCTGGACTACATGGCGGTGCCTGAAACCTCCGACGAGTACTTCCAGACCTTGGTCGACGCCAACTGCATCAAGCCCTATCGGGTTCAGATTCTCCTGGCTGATGGTGCGATTGCGGTTCACGACACGATGGCCGCGGACCCCGCGGATGCAGTTCGGCTGACTGAACAGGTGCAAATCGGGGGTCAGCTTCTGGGCGTATTGCCCTTGGACGCCTCGACGACCACGCAGGAAACCTGATACCCCTTTGTTCGCTTTCCGCGCACCAGCGGCGTAGCGATTCATTCACAGGCGCCCCTCCGGGCGCCTGTTTTTTGTAGGGAAGACCGGGCGTGCTCGCTACACCGTAAAGAACCCATTTTCAAAAGGAGCCCTTATGCCCAAATCCCTCCCCGCCTCTCTCCAAGCCCTCTTTGCCCGCGAAGTTGCCACGGCCCCCGCACACGAAATCGTCTCGATGCTGGTGGCTGAACCTGGCACCCCCGAAGGTCTGGCCGGCATGCGCTGGCTTCGCGCCAACCGTCCCGCCGTTGCCGATGAAGTTCTGTGCCTGATGTACGGACTGAGCTGGTACCAGGTGGGAGACCTGCAGCCCTCGGGTCTGCTGATTGCTGCAGACCCAGAGAAGTGGTTCATGGCCGTGGACATCGACAGCGACCTCAATCTGGACGGGATAGACGACCAGGACACGCCCGAAGCGCTTTGCGCCCAGGCGGTGCGACACCTGCAACTCGAACAATCGTTTTTTGGCGAGCTCACCCCCGCCTGATTGCCGACGTCTTCTTGCTTTCACGCCTCGGGTCTTCCCGGGGCGTTTTTCATGCGCCGCGTGGTCCCTATACCTCAGAGGACACGTTTTACAAGGAGCTCTCATGTCTGAATCCCCTGAAAAAGATATCGTGGTGGTCGTTGCCGACGACGCCCAAGCCGAAGAGACCGCCCGCGCGTTGCGCGAGGGACTGGCGAAGACTCCCGAGGTGCTTCGGCGCGTGGTCGTGGTCGTGGACACGTCCCGCATCAGCGTGGCTCTTGCCCTCAGCCACTTCGCGATGACTGCGAGCGCGATGGCCTGCCCGGAACCCCTGCCCGCATTCTCGCTCGACAAGACCGAGCGGGCCGCCCGCAAAGGTCCCTTCCTGAACATCCAGCAGCTGCACCAAGCCCAGGCCCGCAACAAGCTCCGCCCACGGCGATAGCCCTTTACCTTCTTCGCGCCTCCCTGAGGCGCTTTTTTTCGCCCGCAGCGGCCCCCGGCTAAACCCCGCTCCCTACACGAGAAAGG
>Ga0209416_1001389_pt1 | contig 16907 bp, 18 predicted proteins | sample RifGroF1_FD_184001 | JGI IMG/M metagenome (GOLD analysis project Ga0209416, IMG submission 184001) | Groundwater microbial communities from Rifle, Colorado, USA - Groundwater F1 (SPAdes) (version 2) | ecosystem: Environmental > Aquatic > Deep subsurface > Groundwater | place: Rifle, Colorado...
ATTCTTTCTGTGATCGTATATTAAGACAGGAAGGCCAATATATTGGTTTAGATACTAGTTACTCAATGATGTCTTCTGCTCAAAGCTATATATTCTTTAGAAAACATCTTTTTGATTTCTCATTAAAGAAATTTAGACCGTATGGTAATCCGACCAAGTTCATTGATGACATACTTAAACATTTCTCTAGATTACAAGACGAGGATGTATCACCTGCAGAGTATTTAGAATATGCTAAGTCTCTTTCTAAAAGGGGCACTGCTGCAAAAGAAGAGTATGAAGATATTTTAGAATTAGCTACTGTATATGATGAATATACAGATTTAAAATTGAAAAATTCTAAGATAGATTTTGGAGATTTAATACTACTCACGATAAAACTGTTTAGAGAGAAACCAAATGTATTAAAAAGGTACCAAGAGAAATTTAAATATATATTGGTAGATGAATTCCAAGACACCAACTACACACAGAGTGTATTAGTAAATATACTTTCAGGTTTAGACCCTAAAAAGGATAGTAGTAAGATTGGAAAGATTAATCCTAACTTAACGGTAGTAGGAGATGATGACCAAGCTATATACAAATTTAGAGGTGCCGCTATCTCCAATATCCTCCAATTTAAACAGAATTTCCCTAAGGCAAAAGAGGTAGTACTTACTGAAAATTACAGATCTAGACAAGAGATATTAGATGCCGCGTACACCCTCATTAAGAACAACAACCCGTATAGGTTAGAGGTGACAGAAAAAATAGTTAAGAGGTTGGAATCTAAAACTACATATGAACCAGATGCTGATTCTGTAAATTTGATTGTTGCACAAACAGAAGATGCGGAATCAGAATGGATTGCAAAAGAAATACTCACATTAACAGGTCATAGCGAAGAGACTATTGTAGAGGATACGCAGAAATTTAATGAGAAGGGACAATCTACTTTTGTAGAGTTACAACCAGATAGGAAGTATAAATTCTCAGATGTAGCAATATTAGTAAGAGCTAATTCTCATGCAGATAGTGTAATTCAAAATCTTAGATATTTAGGTATCCCATTTAAGTTAGGTGGTTCTAGGGGTTTGTATTTTAGAGATGAGATAAAGGTATTAATGTCCTTTTTAAGAGTATTAGTAGATTACAAAGATGAAATCTCTATGTACAAGCTTTTAAGCATGCAACAGTGGAGTTTGTCTGCTAGGGAATTTTTGGAATTAAATAGGTTAAGAAAGGAAGATCACATCTCTATGCTTGAAGAATTGGAAGGGATATTTGGTGTGACGGTAGGAGAGAGTATAGATTTTAATCTAAGTAATATGGGTGAGAAGATTCTTTCTCCAGAGGCTGTAGAAGGATTAAAAAAGTTCCTAACAATCTTTAATGAGTGTGTAAATATGGTGAAAGAGAATATCTCTGTTGGACAAATCCTATATCACTTTGTACAAGAGAGTGGATATATTAATTCTTTTTTGGAGGAAGAAACAAGTCAATCTCAGTTTAAGATAGGGAATATTTCTAAATTCTTTAATACATTAAAAGAGTACGAAAAAGATAACCCAGATTCCAATGTATATGAATATGTTGATTTTCTTAACTACAGTGTAGAAGTAGGAGACTCCCCATTGGTAGATCAAACAGAGCTAAGTGAATATGATGCTGTTAATATTCTAACTGTACATAGTGCAAAAGGTTTGGAATTCCCAGCAGTTTTTCTAATTAATTTAGTATCAGACAGATTCCCTTCTAGAAGTAGGAAAGATCAAATACCTATGCCACAGGGATTAATAAAAGAGACATTGCCAACCGAGGGAGAATCAGAGGAGAATATTCAAGAAGAGAGGAGACTATTCTATGTAGGTGCTACTAGAGCTAAAGAAAAGCTATACTTAACAGCAGCCAATTTCTATGGTGATGCTAAGCGTAAAAAGAAAGGGAGTATATTTTTAAGTGAGATATTAGATAGGGATACTACTCAAGAGTTTGATAATCCTAAAATAGTTAAATCAAGTGATGAAACAAGTATGTATATACCTAAAAGTAATGATAGTTTACTACCAGAAGATATTAAATTAGATGTAGGTAAGAAAGTTAGTTACTCTCAAGTTAATCTATACGAAGATTGTCCTAAAAAATATGAATATTCATATGTCTTACAAATACCTGGTAGACCAAGTGCTGCTCTCTCTTTTGGAAATACTATCCATAATACCCTAAAGGATTTCTATTCACTGCATCAAAAGTATAAAGAGGGGTTGGGTATTACCGAAATACCAACAAAGGAAGATTTACTTGAACTTTTTGGAAAACATTGGTCTAAAGCAGGATATCAAACTAAAAAACACGAGATGCAACGAAAAGAGAGTGGGGTGAAGATTATGGGAGAATTCTATGACAAACTATTTAGTGATAAGCAGAATCCATACCGTTTAGAACAATCTTTCACTGTGAATTTGCCGGAAAGTAGTTTTGTTGGAAAGATAGATAGGATGGATTTAATTGAGATGAAAGAGGGTATTGCACATGTAGAAATTATTGATTACAAAACTGGTAAGGTAAAAAGTCCAGCAGATATTAAAAAGGACTTACAGTTACCTCTATATGCAATATTTGCAGAACAGAGTTTGGGAGTGAAGGTAGTTAAAGCGAAATATATCTTTGTAGAAGAGGGTGTTGAAATTGAGGTTGATATCTCTCAAGATAGGAGAGAAAAGGCTAAGGAAAATGTTTTTGAAGTTATTGAAGCAATAAAAAGTAGAGAGTTTGCTCCCACTCCTAGTATGTTTAAGTGTCAATACTGTGATTACAATTCTATCTGTGAAGATGCTATATTGTAATTAGGTTTAAAAAAGGGAAGAAGTTTAGTATAATTCGTGGTGCTTATGATAATAAACAGTTCAAAAATATATGCAAGTTCTCTAAGTGACATCCTTAATAACTTGCAAACACAAACGGAAGACAGTAATGGACTAGGTAGCTTTATGGAGGCTATTATAAATTTCGCTATCCCACTTAGTGCTATTTCTGTTTTCGTCTTACTTTCTTTTGCTGCATACAAACTTATGACTAGTCAGGGTAATCCAGATAAGTTACAAGACGCGAAAGAACAGATTAGTAATGCTATTATTGGTTTTATTTTCATAATTCTTTCTGTTGCCATATTAGCTCTTCTAAGTAATATATTAAATATTGATATAAGTGGAAACTAAAATAATAAACAAAAAGATAATTTCTTTAGCACAGTTTACTATTGGTGGATATACTTTTAATCCCCCATCAGTAAAAGGGGATTTTACAACATTAGCAGGTGTATTAGCGATGATTGCAGATCTTTTGAGTTTTGCAGTTGGATTAGCTGCAGTCGTTGCTGTTGTAATAATAATTTATTCTGGTTTTCTTTTTATTACATCAGGTGGTGATTCTGAAAATATAAGCAAGGCTGGTAAAGCCTTAACTGCAGCGATAGTTGGTCTTATTATTGTATTTTTAGCAAGAACTATAATTGTTTTTATTCTAGAAGAGTTCTTGATTTAAAAAAAATGCTATAATATAATCAGTAATTAAATATAATATTTTATACATTCAAAATGAGAGAGAGATTAGCAAAGATATCGTCCAAGGCAGCTGTTACAGTTGCAACACTTACCGCATCTATTACTACTGCATTTGCGCAGAGTCCACAAGATTGGATTGATAGTATTGACGGACAAGACCAATCACTAAACACATGGGTCATCAGCCTTATTAACTGGGCAATTGGTTTAGCAGCTTTAGCTGCAGTAGTAATGTTAATTGCTGCTGGATTTATGTATATTACAGCTAATGGAGACGAGAACAAAATTGGTAAAGCAACAAAAACACTTACATTTGCAATAGTAGGTTTAGTAATCTGTTTTATAGCAGTAATGTTAGTACAATTTGTTCTAAGGACTTGGTTAGGTCAATAGAATTTGTTTAGATAAGGAAGAGGGGGCACATGCCCCCTTTTTTAATCTTTCTAATTGATATATTACATACCTATGGTGTAATATATGGAATAGTTAAAATAATTTATATATTTAAAATGGGTAGTAAACTAAGTAAGAGGTTATCTGTTCTTTTTACATTTGTTCTAATGTCAGTACTTTTTGTTAACAAGGCATTTGCTCAATCTGCTTTTTTAGATAACTACGAACTTCCTGGTCCCGAAGGTGATTTAATAGAATGGATTTTAAAAATTATTAACTGGTTAATAGGGGCATCTGCTTTAGTTGCTGTAGTAATGATTGTTGTATCTGGTTTTAAATATATAACTGCTAATGGTGATGAGAATAGAATATCTCAAGCTACTAAGACTCTTACATACTCAATAGTAGGATTAGTACTCTGTTTTATTGCAGGAATGATTGTAAATTTCGTAATTGGTACTTTCTTAGAATAAAATATGTTCGTAGATATTTCTAACATACAAGGAGTTAATGATGTAGAGCTTGCCCAGTTTGTTGTTGACATTATTAATTGGTTAATAGGGTTCGCCGCTGTTCTTTCTGTCGTTATGATAATATCTTCAGGGTTCCAGTATATATTCTCATTCGGAGATTCAAAGAGAATAGGGAGGGCAACCTCATCTTTAATCTTTGCATTAGTAGGTCTTGTTCTAGTATTTCTTGCTCCTACTATAATACAGTTTGTATTAAATAATTTTTTGGGTAATTAAATATGATTATTGAAAATATTCTAAGATTAATATCTCAGCCAGTATATGCAGCTGGTAATCCACCTACTTTAGAGAAGTTAGCAGAGTCTATAGATACTGTTTTAGAATATATCTTCCCTGCTGGCGCACTTATAGCAGTTGCTATGGTTATATATGGTGGATATATGTGGATTATATCTGGAGGAGATCCAGCTAGAAAGCAACAAGCACAAGGTGTTTTAACATGGTCTGTACTTGGTTTAGTATTTCTTTTCCTAATTAAAGCTGTTCTTACTGTAATAATAGATTACATATATCAATAGTTTCACCTTTCTAAGGACATGGTATAATCTTGTAGTATGTATTGGTATAAAACTGTCCCACAATATATCGTAGTGTTCTTAATGGTTTGTTTTACAGCTTTTGTAGGCTTAAATTGGGCTTCTCCCATATATTCTCAAAGTGTTGAAGATTTAGAAGGTAAGATAAATGAAACGACTGAGGAGTTAAATAAACAAAAATCTTATCTCTCTACCATTGAATCAAAAATTAAAGAAATAAGTGGAAGCAACTATTCTCTCTCTCAAAAAATTTCAATGATTAATGATGAAATAACCAAACTTAAAACAGAAATAGAGAAAAGAGATTTGGAAATAGAGGATAAATTGGCAAAGATTGATGAAAAACAAAAACTATTAGATCAGAAAAAAGAATTTTTAGATGATATATCAGGAGAACTATATATGAAGAGTAGATACAGTGGAGAAGAATTAATTTTCTCTTTTTCAACATTGGAAAAAATGTTGCAAAATCTCTTTGTAAAAAAGAATGCAATATCTATACTAACGGAAGATATAGAAAAGATTAATGGAGAATATTCAAGTCTTTTGGAAGTTAAGGTCGCATTAGAAAAAGAGAAAAAAGAATTGGATGCCCAAAAGAAAGACTTAGATGATTCATATGCTCTACTTGCTGCAGAAAAAAACAAAATACAAGCAGAATTAAATGCTCAGGTTAGTAGTAAAAAAAGTGTGAGTAGCTCAATTGCGAAACTAACGGGTCAACTTTCGGATTTACAGAAGGCATTAGTTATAGCAAGATCTGGAGGTACACATGTAGATGTAAATTCTGTTCCTAGTTCTGGAGATTACTATGCATCCCTAAAAGGTTTTAGGGAAAGAGCACCTAGTGGATCTTTTGCAGTATTCTCCATCGGTGCATATACACACAGAAATGGTATGAGTCAGTGGGGAGCAAAAGCAAGAGCTAATGCTGGTCAAACATATACAGAAATCTTAAATGCATATTACTCTGGTAAAAAATTAGTTACAGGTGTGGTTGTAATAGATGGAGTATCAGAAAACATTATGACTAATATTAAAACAACTACTTATGGGACTCTGAATTTCGAGGGTGACTATCTTCTAAGATTGGGTGAGGTTCCTGAAAGTTGGCCAATGGAGGTATTAAAAGCTCAAGCAATTGCAGCAAGAACATACGCTATTAATTATACTAAAAATGGTAGAGGTACAATCTGTACCACAGAAAGTTGTCAGGTTGTATTAGCTACTAAAAAAACAGGAGCATGGAAAACAGCAGTTGAAGCTACAAGAGGTGTTGTTCTTACAGACAGTGGAGGAAGAGTTTTCTCTACTCAGTATGCTGCAGTACATGGAGGATGGATTAATGGAGTAGGTTGGGATACAACAGATAAGTCTGGTAGCGGAGATTGGATGAGTAGGGCATATGACAGTATTTCTGGAGTATCTTGGTTCTACAAAGCATGGTATAGGTTAGGATATAGTGATAGTAGTTCTAATTGTGGTAGATATCCTTGGTTATCTCAAGAAGAGATGTCTGACATTGTTAATGCACATTTAGTATTCAAAGGGGTAGACCTCAAACAATCTGTTAATACAGGTAGAATTGTTTCTGTTACATACAGTATATGTTCAGTACCAGGTTCTTCCTTAGTACCATATTCAATGTCACAACTAAGAAGTTTCCTAAATAATCCCGTTACCTCTGTCTCTAATGTAGTTACTGTTAATTCAAATGGTAATACCCAATCAGTGACCTTCTATACAAACAGAGGCCCTGTTACAATACCAGGTACAGAATTTAAATATGTATTCAATGTAAGAGCACCTGGGCATATTAGAATTGCTCAAAATGGTTTTGTGCATATTAATGTAGAAAGGAAGTAAAATGTATTGTTAATACATATCTTTTTGTGATATTCTCTAATTGATATGAAAAAAGAAAGGAAATATATTCCTAAGAAATTTGAAAAAGTAGATAAATCCTTTATTAACAAACTCAAATCAGAAGAGCAACATGGTCCTCTTTCTAGCTTTAGTATATTTCCGAAACGAGTTACATTCTATGGTAAAGATCCGGATGAAGATATTGTACTAATAGTGAGAACTCATTGGATAGCGTTTGTACCACATGTAGCATTTATCTTCCTATTACTTGTACTTCCAATTCTCTTCCTCTTACTTTCTACTCAAGTATCCTTTCTCGGAACAGTCACACTATATCTTGGAATGTTAATAGTTTGTTTAATATTAGCTATCAATATTACAGTAACAACAATTCTTAAATGGTACTATACAGTTAATATTGTTACTGATCAAAGAATTGTAGTAATTAGGATGGAGAATGCATTCTATCATTCATATGCAGAAGCACAATTGGAAAAGATTGAGGATGTTACACATACAAACATAGGGGCATTAGGAACAATCTTTGATGTAGGTGATGTCCAAATAGATACTGCAGGCCATGGAGTAGATTTTCACTTAAAGATGCTTCCTAGACCAAGAGAGTTGCAGGATGTAATAAATGATTTACTTGAAATGAAACAAAAGGGGGATATTTAAATGGGAAACATATACGATGAAATATTTGCTAATACATGGGAACCAGTATTTAATCTAGGGGATATACTTAAGATTCCCTTAGTCATTATCTTGGTAGGAGTTTTACTTTACTCCTTTATGTTACTGTTAAAGGTAAGGATATTAGTAGACACTATTAATTCAGAGGGAAATTTTAAAATGAAAGCTTTGGTATCTTTTAACCTTTTTATTACAATATTCGCAACTATTCTAGGTACCATGATAATTCTTTTAGGATAACGAAAATATGTCAATAACTGCCTCAAAATATATTAATAACTCAGAATTAAAAACATCCTACATAGGATTGTATCAATATGCTCGTCCCACAAGAACCAAAGGGGACTTAGAGGTAAATATATATGGTCTTCTCTCTGTTTCCAGTGTAGTGGAGATACCCGGAGACAGGATTGCTAAATTCGCTTGGGATGGAATAGTAGATGGTTTTGAATACTCAAAAACAGATTCTGTAAATGAATCTTTAAAGCTTTCTTTAAGTGAAGCAACAAGGAGGATTAAGCAGTTAATAGCTAATGATAAAGGTATATCTGAAAATGGAATTGATATTAATTTTACTGTCTTTGTATCTAATAATGGGGGAATATATATTGGATTACTGGGTGATGCTGATATTTTTGTTTACAAAAGAGGAAGATTAGTTGATGTTTTCGAGATGTTAAATAAAAAGAGAGCAAAGACAGCAGGTATAGCTATAGACGAAGGAGACTTAGTTTTTTCTTCAACCAAAAATTTCCTAAAAGAGAATCTTAAAAAAATAATCGGTACTAAGAACAGGGAAGAATTAATTACGACACTAGAAGAATTAGGAAGAGAGGTCGGAGATGATCAAGGATTCGTACTTCTCTCAAAAGAAAAAGATGTACAAGTGCAAAAGAAGGCATTAGTACAAGAGAAAATTAAGAGTTCTGAAATTACTGAAAATGAGAAATCAGACTATATTCCTCTTTCTAAACCTCCTGCACCTCTTTTAAAATCTCCCATAGAGGAAAAAGACTTAACAGCTTTTGTATTAGAGTTTAAGAAGAAAGTTGGGATAGTAGGGGGATATTTAAAGAAGATCTCAATTCCCTTTAACAAGCTATCTTTTAAATCATTTCCGAAAGTAAGTAATTTTTTCAAAAAAATATTTTCTAAAATAAAAGAGAAACTACTCTCACTATTTGGAAGAAAAAGGTGGTTTAAGAAAATGTCTTCTACGGTTTCTCAAAGTAGTGTGGTTAGAAATAAGAGAGAGAAATTTAAAGGATTTAAAATAGATGGATACAAGGATAAAAATTTACGATTTAAGAGATTCAAGACCTTAGCTTTTGTAGTTATTGGAATCACATTGATACTTGCTGGTGTCAAATTTACAATAAATCAGAAAGAAGCAAGAGAGAGAAGTAAAACAGCTAATGAGATATTTACTGAAGTAGAAAGCCTATTAGAGAGTGCAAACTCTAAATTAAGTACTGATAGGGATAGTAGTATATTAAATATTTACAAAGCGGCTGAACAATTAGATAAAGTACCCCAAGAGCTTAGTGAAACGGATAAACTAAAGTTTGAAGAGTTAGAGAGCAAAGTATTGGGAATAGAAGATGCAGTATACAAAAGGGTTAGGCTTTCTTTAGGAGGTAGTCTAGAAAAATATGTTGATATGTTTACAACCCATGGAGCAGAATCTAAACCTACGGATATCTCAATACATCGAGATGGGAATGCTAATGAATATCTATTCTTAACAGATATAGGTATAAAGAGTGTATATAGAATTTCTTTGTATAATAAGGAAGTTAAACAGCTTTCTGATGATGAGGGTCTTTTGCAAAAACCGTCCTTTGTATATTCCAAAGGCTCTGGCATATATGTATACGACTTAGTAAATGGTGTAATAAAAGCACCTTCGGATGGTAATTGGTATAAATCATTTGTTAAACCTACGGGTTTGGGTTTACAGAATATCAAAGCAGGAGATGTTGCTGAATTTGCCGTATTTACAACAAATGATAATGTATACGTATTAGACAGGGAGAGTAGGGCACTATTAAGATTAACAAACTACGGAACAGGGTATGGTCTCTCTGAAGAATATCTAAAAAGTGATTCCTATGAATTTGCTAACGATGTCTTTGCAGATATGAGTGTATATGTCTTAGTTAAAGGGGAAAGCGGTATCTTAAGATATGTTTCCAACTACAGTATAGGGAGATTAGTGGAATCTTCAATAACCCTAAAAGGTTTAGACAAACCACTTAAGAATGCCCAATTTGGATATACTGCAGATGATTTGTATAAAGATCTCTTTGTTTATGATAGTGAAGATAAAAGAATTTTAAGATTTGAGAAACCCATTGAATCTGGTGACATTAGACATCCCAATGAATTGCTCCTAATAAAGCAGTATGTTTTACCTAGTGAGGAAGGTTGGAATGATGTAAAGGATTTTGTTGTAGATTTTAATCAAAAGAATCTTTACATTCTTAATGGTACAACAATATGGAAAGTGACTTTGTAGTGATATAATTAGGTATGCAGATATTAAACAAAAAAGCGCTTCACAATTATGAAATATTGGAGAGATTAGAAGTAGGTATACTTCTTAAAGGCTCTGAGGTTAAATCTTTAAGAATGGGAAGGTGCAATATTGGGGATTCATATGTAAAAGTCATATCAGGAGAATTATGGTTAGTAAATACGGATATACCTAAGTATAAATACGATGGCTCCGAGGAGTATGACTCTGCTAGATCAAGAAAGCTATTGATAAACAGGAAGGAATTAGTATACTTACAGAGTAAAATGAAACAGGGTAATTTAACTTTAATACCTCTAAAGATATATCCTAAGGGTAGTCTTTTTAAAGTAGAGATTGGGCTTGCAAGGGGTAAAAAGAGGTATGAAAAAAAAGAGCAAGAGAAACAAAGAGATTTAGATAGAGAGCTTCTTGTAGAAAAAAGAAAATACATGATATAATGTTATAGGTTATGGCAATAGAAATAAAAGACCCACAATTTAATCATGAGCTGTATGGAAAAGGAGCTGAAGCTCCAATCGTTGTTGAAACAAACCCTTCTGTAACTCAAGTAGAAACTTCAGAGGGATTAAATCCTGCAAACAATTCACAAACACCAATAGAGCAATCTCTTGATAGAGCTGTTTCAGAGGGCAGAGTAGGTTATGATAGCCCAGAAATAGAGACAAAAGTTCTTGCCTCATCAGTTACGGACGCACAATCCTGGAATTTAATCATGAAAGGTAAGGTTCAAGGAGCTGAGATTCAAAAACCATAGTTCCCCCTCGATTACAAATTGTATATATGATATCCTTTGATAATACTTTTAAGCTGTCCATTCTTGTATGAAAGAGTATATTTTAACCCAAGTAGGTCCTCTTCCCTCAGGTAGGGAGGAGATAGTAGTAGCAGATCCTAAAGACTATCCCAAAGATGCTTATGAGGAGTATAGTAAGACGGACTTTAATATCCCATGGTTTTGGATTATTTTCATCTTTGTAATTCTTGGGTTATCAGTTTTAGTTTTTTTTAGAGTAAGGAAAAAATTAATTAGAAAGGATAGGAATGAGAAAGCAAAGGAGTGGGCACTGTTTGAAATTAGAGTCCCAAGAGGGAGTGAGATAGAAACAGGAGTTGCAGAAAAAATGTTTTCTAATCTAGTAGGAATAGGGGGTAAAGGAAAGGGTATTGCTGAAAACTTTACTGTTAACAATAGTATTAGTTTTGAAATAATGGCACTGCCTGGAGAGATTAAGTTCTTTGTATATACTCCAAGAAAGTTTGCGGATTTAGTAGAAAAGCAGATATTAGGCTCATATCAAGATGCTGAAGTAAGAAAAGTAGATGATTACAATATCTTCAGTAAGAGTCAAAAGGTTGTATTTACAAGATTGGTATTAGAAGATGAGACATATTGTCCAATTAGAATGTCTTCAGATTTTACTGGTGATCCCTTAGCAAATATATTGAGTACCTTAAGTAAAATGTCTGAGGGAGAGGGAGCAATGGTACAAATAGTAATCTCTCCTAGTGGCAGTAGTTGGCAAAAGAGTGGATCAGGATTTGTTAAAAAAGTTGAGAACAACAACAGTGATCCAGAAAAGAAAAAGATTAATGTTAGTCAGGAAAAGATACAGGCTATTAACAAAAAAATAGCTAAGAATGGTTTTGCAGTTGATATTAGAATTGTAACTACAGCACAAGATGAATCCCTTGCTAAGATGCATTTAGAAAATATTGTAGGAGCATTTGAACAGTACAGTAATCCAGGGATAAATAGGTTTAAAAAAGAAGATATTAAGGGTAAGCAAAAAGAAGAAGAGTTTATGTATGATGTGATTTATAGGAGAACACCATTAAATGCAAAAACTATTTTAAATGTAGAAGAGTTAGCTGGTATATATCATCTTCCTAATAAGGATATTACTACTCCTAATATAAATTGGTTGTTAGCAAGAGAGATACCTGCGTCTAATGAAATTAGCTCTGATATTAATTCTAGAGATACTATTTGGGTTGGTAATAATATATTTAGAGACAAGGTTAAAGCTATATGTTTTAAAAGAGATGATAGAAGAAGGCATGCATATATTTTAGGTCAAACAGGTACTGGTAAGTCTTGGCTTATGACAAGAATGATTATTCAAGATATTTATAATGGTGATGGAGTATGTTTTATAGATCCTCATGGTCAAACAGCAGAGATGATATTAGAGAGAATTCCTCCTGAAAGAGTAGATGATGTTATATATTTCAATGCTGCTGATTTTGAAAGACCATTTGGATTAAATATTATGGAATATTACAATGAACAGCATAAGCATCAAGTTGTGAACAGTTTTATAGCCCTCCTTATAAGGCTCTTTGACCCTCATAATCAAGGCTATGTTGGTCCTATGATGCAACAGGCTGTAAGAAACTCTATGCTTACTGCTATGAGTGTGGAGGGGTCTACATTAGTGGAAGTAGTAAGGATGTTACAAGATGAGAAATGGGTACAAGAAAAGTGGTTACCTTTGGTAAAGGATGAATTAGTAAGAAGATATTGGATAGATCAAGTAGCGAAGACAGATCAAAAGACAAAATCAGAAAGTTTAGGGTACTTCATTTCTAAATTTGATAAGTTTACAACCAATCTTGCTATTAGAAATATCATTGGTCAATCGCAATCATCTTTTGATTTTAGAGATATTATGGATAATGGAAAGATATTGATTGTGAATCTCTCAAAGGGTTTGTTAGGTGAAGAAAATATGTCCTTTATAGGATTAATACTTGTACAAAAGATGTTAGCTGCGGCACTAAGTAGAGAAAATGTTCCAGAAGATCAAAGAAAAGATTTCTTCTTCTATGCAGATGAATTTCAGAATTTTGCTACTGAGGAATTTACATCTATTCTATCTGAAGCAAGAAAGTATAAATTGAATTTAACATTAGCTCATCAATATATTGGTCAGTTACCAGAAGATGTTAAAGGAGCTGTATTTGGTAATGTGGGCTCTCTATTTATTACAAGATGTAGTAATGAAGATGCTCAGTTTCTAGAACCACAATTTGAAACATATGTAAAAGCTACAGATATTATTAATCAGGGTATAGCACACTACTATGTAAAGATGTTAAACAACAGTACATATCCCAGTCCCTTCTCCTTAGATGCTAGTTTTGGTCCTAAATTTCCTAATTCAGGTTTTGATATAAAGGTAAATCCTAAATTAGCAACAATTATTAAACAGATGTCTAGATTAAAATATGGTAGAGATATCAATATTGTTAATTTGGATATTGCTAGAAGGTCAGACTTGGATAAAAAACAGGAGAGTGAACCTGAGCAACCATCTGGTTTTCCACCTATGGGTTTTTAGTAAAGGTACTGCACAAAGTCTTAAGTTTCTGGTAAAATCACACGTACTCTTATGGGAGTATAGCTCAGGTGGTTAGAGCGCGGTTCTTATAAAGCCGTGGTCGATGGTTCAAGTCCATCTACTCCCATTCTATTTAGTACATCTTCTCAACAATCTCGTCCAAAGTATAAATTCCTGCACCTAAGTCTTCACCAATTTTTTCAATAATTTCTGGTCTACTACGATTTCGTGTATGTTCAGAGAAATAGTATAAAGAGACAGGACCTTCTCCTAGATATGCATTTGTGAGATTGTTAAGTGCAGGAACACCACCTTCTTGATATTCGTTAAGACTTCCTTGAAAATTTGTTAAAAAAATATATCTCCCCCAAGTAATAATTTGTACTTCCTCACCCTCTTGGGCAAGTTCTATTACTTTGGCAATTACTTTAAGACTCCTAGATATCTTTTCTCCCCTAAATACTATAGATCTCAAGTATTTAACTGCGTCCTTAAACTCGCTATAACTGGGAATATTTCTTTGGGATTCTTTCTCACTCATTCTACAAATCTTTTAGACTCTTTTCAGCTTCTGGCTTGTTGTTATCTATCAATCCAAGATATTTTTCTGTAGTAGATAGCCTCTTGTGTCCTACTAATTTTGAAACAGTAACCAAACTTACACCATTAGCTAGATGATGAGCAATGAAGGTATTTCTTAAGTCATTTACTTTAGCATTCTTAATACCTGCTTTTTCAAATGCTTTATCTATTGTAGTTCTAATATTTCTAACAAGTAGTGGTCTTCCATTTTTTGTTACATAGAGAGTATCTTCTTCTGTCTCTGGTCTAATATCTATATACTCATCTATTGCCTTTTTAGCAGATTTGTTAATGGGAACTTTTCTTGAAGGATGACTTCCTGAAGCTTTAATATACAAAAAATCTATTCCTTCTTTTGTATTTCTTACATCCTCAATAGAGAGTGCTGCTAATTCTCCAATCCTTATACCTGTTTGAAGTAATACTTCAACAATAGAGTAGAGTCTAATATCAACCCTACTTACATCCCTTAATGCCCTGTATTCCATCTCAGAGAGTACTCTTGGAGGTTTAGTTTCGAATTTGGGATGAGCTAACTTCTCTGCAGGATTATCAGTGATAATAGAGCTTTCTAACATATATCTATAGAAAGTTCTAGTACTATTAATTTTTCTTGAAATACTCTTAGGTGTATAGTTGTTGTCCTGTAGGTGTTTCTTATATGCCTCTAAATCCGTAATAGAAGTGTCCTGTATTTTTCCTGTCCCTTTGCTTGAAAAGAAGTTAAGTAATTGCTCTATATCCTTAGCATAAGCGATAACGGTTGCTTCAGATCTGCCTTTACTCCTCAATTCTTGTGTAAAACTCTCTTGATATTTAGCAAATTCTGGGTTTGATATTCTTTCCAATTTCTAAAAAAGATACAATTTTAAATAGCCTAGTATGTAAACTATTAGATTATAGCACCCTCTCATAGAGAATATCAATAATAAAAACTACAGAGTCTCTTTGAAGGATTTCTTGTATTCTGATAATATTTTCGTATGGAGAAAAGAATTAATATAAAAAATAGAGAGAGAAGAGTAGAGAACGGAAATGGATTAGAGTTAGCCGATATATCTAATAATTGGTTATTTAAAATCTTTGCGATAGGTGTTTCCATTATTCTTCTGTTCTCTGTATATAATTCTGCTAAATTAACAATCCAAAAAGAAGAAATATTGAGCAAGGCAAAACAAGAAGTAGAAGATTTAAGAGTAACTAACCTAGAACTCTCTATCGGAATTAAAGAAATGTCTACTGATAAATATTTAGAAAAAGAAGCAAGGGATAGACTAAATTTTGGTGGTAAGGATGAAATAGTTTTTGTAATACCTGAAAATGCATTAGATTTAGCTAGGGAAGAAGTAAGTATATTAGTTAATCCTGTTAAAGAAAGTATATATATTAATGGGAATAATATAGAACAGTGGATTGATTTCCTAGTTTTGGGAATTTGAAATAGAGAGTCTTTTAGAGTATAATCTGTCTTGTCCCTATCGCGGGGTAGAGCAGTGGCAGCTCGTCAGGCTCATAACCTGAAGGTCGTTGGTTCGAATCCAACCCCCGCAACCATTTCCCTATCTTTTGTATGCAATATATGGCCAATTTCTACCCTTTTCATTTGTATCAAGTCCATAACCTTGTACCCAAAGATCTTCAATTGTAAAACCAAGGTAATGAATTGGAACTTTAATTTCTCTTCTATCTGGTTTTGAAAGAAAAGCGCATACCTTGAGAGATTTTGGTCTTCTTGCTCCTAGGATACCAAGTAGTATATCTATTGAATATCCAGTATCAACAATGTCTTCAACTATTATTACATGTTTTCCCTGCATAGGTATTCTTGAATCTAATGTAATCTGTGGCTCTCTAGTAGAGGTCATCTCTGAACCGTAGCTTGATACTCCAATATAGTCTATTAACAAATTAGGATGTTTTACTCTTCTAGATAGGTCAACCAGAAAAGGTGTAGCTCCCTTTAAAACTCCAAGAAGAAGTAGTGGAACCTCTTTTTCTCCTGAATAATCTTGAGTTATTTGTTCTCCAAGTTCACATACTCTTTGTTGAATATCTTCTTCCGTAAAAAGAATCTCAAAATTTGGGTCCTCTGCTTCTAATTTTTCTATCATCCCTATTGTTATCAAATTAACCCATAATTATACTCCATCTTCTAGAACGAAAGATATATTTATGATAGAATTGCTCTGTTGTTTTAATATATTAATGTTTTATTGATATGCCATTAACAGATCAACCAGTAAAAGGAATGTATATTAGGGATGAGAGTAGAATCTTCTTTCTTCAAGACCGTATGTTAAAGACTCAAGGTAGACAGGGAGGTCTAATCATTATGAAAATGAAAGCATTGGATAATGGACAAGTATTGAGTAAAACTGTTAAATCAGGAACTAAAGTAGAGTATATAAATCCTGAAACAAAGGAAGTACAGTATCTATATAACGATGAATCTTTCGTATATTTCATGGATATGGAAACATATGAAACCATTAATATCTCAAAAGATGTAGTAGGTGAGTACATTAACTTCCTAAAGGAAGGGGATAAAATGCTCATATTAACATATGAGGAGAAAGTATTGAGTATAAAAGAGAGTCCGTCAGTAGTTCTAAAGGTAATAGAGGCTGATGATGCTGTTAAGGGTAACACTGCTAATGCTGCTACCAAATTAGTTACTGTAGAAACAGGCTACAAACTTCATGTACCTCTTTTTGTTAAAAGTGGGGATAAAGTTAAGATAAATACTGAGACAGGTCAGTATTCTAGTAAAGCTAATTAGGGTACATAAAACCAATATTTTTGATATAATTACGAGTATCCGGTGGGATAGCTCAGTTGGTTAGAGCATGGGATTCATAAACCCAAGGTCGGTGGTT
>Ga0209416_1001391_pt1 | contig 16895 bp, 18 predicted proteins | sample RifGroF1_FD_184001 | JGI IMG/M metagenome (GOLD analysis project Ga0209416, IMG submission 184001) | Groundwater microbial communities from Rifle, Colorado, USA - Groundwater F1 (SPAdes) (version 2) | ecosystem: Environmental > Aquatic > Deep subsurface > Groundwater | place: Rifle, Colorado...
ATTTATCATGGACAGCACCAATAAATAAAGACATAGCAAAATATAGAATACAAATTAGTAATTTTAGTGATTTTAGTGTAATAGCATCTACAATAGATACTAATATTACTAGTTATACTGATTTTGATAGAACGTATATTAGTATAAGATATTATAGGATATATTCTATAGATATAAATAATAATATATCAATTGATTTTTTATCAGGAAACGGTCAAGCTGTAATAGCTGGAGATAATACACCACCTAATGCACCTTCAGTACCAACGATTACGTCTGATAGTAATGGTAGATTAGTATTAACATTTAAAGGATCTGGTTCTTCTGATGCTTCAAGATATAGAATTATAAGACATACTTGTAATTTTGCTGATAAAACTGGTGATGACAATGGTATTGACATTGGTACAATTAACCATATAGGAAGTACAACACATAAATATATTGATAGTTATTTAGATAAAATTAAATATTATTATTATCAAATATATACTATTGATAATTCTGGCATGATATCATCTAGTGCATTAACAATTCCAGCAACAGGTACAATACAAGCAGTAGATAATACTCCTCCAAGTATACCAGTAATATCAGGTGTAGAACCTAAAATTGGTGGCATCACTATATATTGGAATAGTGTTACTGATGCAGTATCGTATAATGTATATAGATATGACTCTGATGGTGTAAGTAATGAAATGTATATGGCAAACGTATCGCAATTACAATTTTTGGATAGTTCTATGTCAATAAATGTTAGTAATTCATATCAATATAAGATATCATCTGTTGATTCTTGGGGAAATGAGAGTAATCAAAGTAATTTATCTGGAAGTTTTTCATCAATGACACCATATACAGCAAGTGATACAACTGCACCAATAATTGGTACTATAAATGATCCAATTGCAAATGATGATGGTTCTATTACATTATCATGGTCAGGATATTCAGATGAATTATCTGGTGTTGGTGGTTATAACATATGGAGAATTTTATCAACTCAAACTTTCGATGATAAAGAATTAATATATAGTGTTAGAAATTATAATATTACTTCATATATAGATACTACTACATTACATAATACAACATATAAATACACAATTACTTGTTTTGATAATGCTGGCAATCAAACAGCATTAGAGGAAAATTTAGCTAATTGGAAACAAATAACTGCAAATGATATTATTGATCCTTCTGCTCCAAGTGATTTAATTATATCAGGTGGTATAGGAACAATAATGTTAAATTGGACAAAACCAAATGATTTAGATATAGCAAATTACAGAATATGGGTTAGTGATTATTCAGATTTTAATACATATGATATAGTAAATACGTCACAAACAAGTTATACAGATACAAATAGAGATACATTTGATAATAGATATTATAGGATATATACAATTGATAGAGCAGGTAATAAATCATGGAATGAAATTACTGTGCCTTCTGATGGATATATTTCAGGTAGTGGTCAAACTGCTATTCCTGGTGATGGTGCTCCTCCTTCGCAATTACCTACAATTGATAATATTAATACAAAATGTAATTATAATGGTAGTATTACAATTACATGGATACCAAATGAAAATCCAGATGGTGATTTAGCGAAATATAAGATATTTAGAAGTGAAGATGGTACTAATTTTTATAATATTGCAGAAGTAGACAATTTTACAACAAATTACACAAATACAGGATTAAATAATGGTCAAGGTTATTATTACAAATTATCTTGTGTTGATTATAGTGGAATGGAAAGTATTGATAAAACAGAATCTACAAATATATTATATGCAATTGATAATGATGCACCGCCTTTACCAAATGATTTATCAGCAACAGGAGATTTGGGAGCAATAAAATTATTATGGACAGAAACAGAAAAAGGTGCTTTATATGATATTTATAGATTAAAATTATTACCTGAAGATGAATTAGAATATACAAAGATAATAACAATTCCTGGTTCAACAGGAGACTTAGGTAAACTAATGTTCACAGATTACGATCCTCCTACAAATACAGCAAGTACATGGTATTATAAATTAAAAGTTTCTGATCAATGGGGTAATGCATCAGAATTTACAGATAGTGTTAGTGCTACTTCTACTATTGTTTTTGATGGAAATGTCACAGGAAATATAAATGGAGTACCTGCTACAACAATAAATTCTTTAATAATAAATTCAAATAATCCATATTTTGAAAAAGGGAAATTGTTTTGGTCTGATACTTATGTAGGAATGGATATTCCAAATACTAATGTAGGCACTATAGTAAGCGGAGTAGGTAGTTGGGGAACTAATGTATTAGAGATTACAGGAGAAAAAAGATTATATTATTCTAAAGCAATTCCTATAGATATTAATAGAACATATAAAATAAGATTTAAAACAAGACAGACTGTTTTACCAACAGTAGGTGGAAGATTTATGCAATCAGGGTTAATATATCTTGATAGTAATTATAATTATATTAGTATAGCTGCTATTTGTCCTAATATCGCAGCAAATAACACAAGTTGGCAAACAATAGAAAATATTGTAAGTCCTAATACAGTAAATGTATTTCCTACCAATACTGTATATGTTCGTCCATTTTTTTTAGTAAATGCTACTGACGGAAATGGTACAGCACAAATTGATGGATTAGATTTTTTTGATATTACAGAATCTTATAATGCACAAGTAACAGCAAATAATAGTGTACAACAAGGAATAGCATATAACAATGGTTTTAATTTTGATCCTAGTGCTAATGGAACAGGTTTAAGTGTAACTTTAGGTGGTACAGGAACATATTCAAATAAAATAAGGAGTATTTTTAATGCCACTGAAGGTATTAAAATTCAAAATCGCCCAACAGTCATAACAGGTGAAGAAGTATTAGGTAATGCTTGGAGTAATGCTGTAGATCAATTAAAAATTGATACAGATGGCAATTTGCTTTTATCAGGTAAAATACAAATTGGAGATACATTTTCAGTAACTCCAACAGGTGTTTTAAATGCAACAGGTGCAACGATTGCTGGCAATGTTGATATTACAGGAACATTAAAAATTGCTGGCACAAATATATTAGATACAATTGATGGTAAAATAACTTCTGCTGGATTAAATAGTACAGTTAATTCAGATATAAATAAAGGAGTAACTGCAAGAAGTTATTTTGATTCAAATGGAAATTTAATTATGAGTCATTTGGCAAGTATTACTTGGGATAAAGTAGATACTACTGGTGCTACAGCAAGTGATGTAAACGCAAGACCTGACACATGGACACCTACTGCTAGTGATGTTGGAGCTGTAGCAAATAATCAAACAGCAGTATTTAATGCTTTGACAAATAATGGTACTTTATCAGGATTATTTATGAACAATGGACAATTATATATAAATGCAAATTATATAAATACTGGTATATTAACTAGTGTAACTATTGACGTTGATACAGACGCAAAGATAGGGAATAACTTGATTCTTAGTCCATCATCTTATAGTGGTGTACAATGGGGAGAAGGTATAAACACACCAGTAATTTATGTTGATTCAACCCCAGACGCTGGTGGTATGCATTTAGTAAATCCTGGTCATGGTATTTATGCTAATGGTATAAGAATAGACCAAACACCTATAGCAACATTTGGTTAATTATTTGTAATATTTACTATTAATCCATACAGTTTCCATGTATAAATTTATAGCATTAACGTCATTTGTAATAATTGTAGTTTTACCTGTACGATCTTGATATTTTAAACTATTACTAGATTTATCATATATATAAGATGGAGAATATATATCCCCTATTTCCCTATATTGAGCATAATAATCTCTTCCTTTAAAATAGGTTTCTCCATCAACTATTATTGCATTTAATCCTTTATAGGAAGTTTTTGCTATTCCATCACTATTTACGGTAATAGGTTGTGCAGGTACAGGATTAATAATTGGTGTAGCGGAAGGTGTAATTACGATAGGATCACTTGCTCCACTGCTACCACCAACAACAAAACTCCCAGTCTCACTATTCCATTGCAACATCAACCCTGATTTCGTAACAAACTTTGCACTAACATATAATTGGCCATTTTGGAATTCAGGATTAGTTTTTAACTGGTCAAACATTAATTGTAAATTATTTATTGAAGGTAAAGTTGTGGTAGTATCCGCAAAAGCAAATGAAGTGTTAAATAGAATAGTTGTTGGAATTATAGCGAGCATTAATAGTTTCTTTAGTTTTCTCATGTGTTCACTCTCCTTTTTAGTTTTGTATTTTGTTTCATTTTACCATAGTCAATAAAATATTGCAAGTGTTAAAATAGTAAAATAAAAATTAATTTTTATTAATTATTTTATAGAATATTAAAATAATTATATTGACTTCCTATTTATATTATGATAATATATCAATAGAATTAAAAGGTTTAATAAAAAATAAATATTGATTGGAGGTTAGATATTTTGTTTTAATATATTTATAGATTGGTAATATAATTAATTAGGTAAAATTAAAAATTTTAAAGGAGAAATGATAATTATGGAAAATAAAAATGAGTTAATAGTGTTCGAACAAGTAGGTTTAGGTAAATTAAAAGTTATAAAGATAAATGATGAAGATGTATTTAATTTGAGCGATGTGTGTTTTGGATTAGGTCATATTAGATCAAATGCTAATGGAATTGAATATTTAAGAAAAGATAGAATAGAGAATATATGTAAAAATCTTGATATAAAAGCTGTGACCACAACGGACACAAATATAAATATCACAAAAGATACTGATTTTGAGAACACATACATATCTGAAGAGTCATTTTATGATTTAGCATTAGAAAGTAAAACTAATGGTGCAAGAGCATTTCGTAAATGGGTAACTTCAGATATTCTTCCTTCTCTCCGTAAGCGTGGTATCTATATAATGGAACATGCAAAAGAAGAAATTATAGACAAGGAAAAATTATTTGGTAAACGTAGAATAAAGAATACATTTGCTAATGCTGAAATCCATAAAGTGGAAAAATTATATGATGATTTTATGGATTATATTTCAGAAGAATATAGTGCTAAAGAAAGAATAAAAATGTTACAAAGTGTTTATAATGGACTAAATGAATTAAATTTAAAATTATCTTATAATGCTGTAAAAAATATTGGTAAATGTTATGATGTTTCTTTATTACAGAATAAAGTTTTGCAAGATAAAGCATATTTACAAAATAAAAGGAATGGTGGAATAAAAAGTTCGCAAACAAAGACAATTAATAAACTTAGACAAGGTGAATGTTATAGTTTATAATAGAATAATAATATAATTTATATTAATAGTATGTTGTTAGTAAGTGAAACAATATACTATTAATAGATATAATGAAAATGAATACCTGTAGTCCTCCTTATATTTTTGATAAATACATATTTGTGATATAATATTATAGGGAGTGATTTGTATATGACAGTTAAAAATTCTTTAAAAGAAATTTTAGAAAAAAGAGGCTTAAAACAAAAATGGTTAGCTGAACAAGTTGGGATAGATAAACGCACTATGAGCAATATCATATCTAATAGATATAATACAAGCCTTGAAGTAGCGTTAAAAATAGCTGAAATATTAGAAATAAAAGTTGATGATATTTTTAAGTTAGATAAACAAGAAAATTAAATCATTAAATAAGGAAAAATATATTAAATAAAGTCTTGACATATAAGACTGCTCTCCTTTATAATTATAGATGTAAAGCAGGTCAAACATTAACTATAATTTAAAGGAGAGTGCCAATTATGTTAAACTTAATTTCAAATCTCACAAACCTCAATCACATCAATCAATTTGTCAATCATAAGGTAGAAGTAACTACCAGGGAATCAAGAATTACATTTAATTATTATGACTTTAACTATGATATTTGTGACAATGATCTAATATTAATGGATGTGTCAGATAAAGATTGTAGAGTATACATACCTATCGAAGAAATAACTTCAGTAACTAATCTTACAGATGATTTATATACTACTGTTGTAGATATTAAGTACAGAGATAAATTTGGTAATAAGATAATCTCTATTTGTTGTGCAGAGCGTAAGCCTATTCCGATTAGGTGTAATAAATGCGGATATGTGTTTGAAGATGGTGAGCAAGTTTGGGAAATTAACCAGCAGGGACAGTATGGAAGTATATATGATGGAGATTGGTTGGTTAAAAAACTGTGCGACAGATGTGTTGAAGTTTTGATGGATGAAGAATAAAAATATGACGCAGGAGTTTGTAGGAGTATAATAGATTATATTAACAATAAAGACCTCATCAAAGAGGTCTTTTTATTTTGCAAAATAAAAAATTAAAAGGAGGTGAAAATTAAAAATGGCAAAACAAATAAAAAAAGAGACTGAACTAATTTCAATTCAGTCAATTAATAATAAAAATAATAAAGTAATAATTATGGAAAACGGTGATTTAGTATTTACTGGTAGTGTTTCTATTTCTTAATTTCAATGGTTCCGTCATTATTAATAATATAATCTTTATTAATATTAATTTTAACGGAACCATTATTGTAAATTTCAGATCTAATAATAGTATTATCAGTATAAGTTATTACACAGATTATACTTTCATTTTCTAATATTATTTCTCTTTTTGCAATATCCGCAGGTGCTTTAATTATCCAATCACCATTTAATTGAGACATATAACTATCACCTCCTTCTATTGATACTATTCGATAGTTGAGAAGTGATTCCTTTGATAAAGAATGTTGATATATGACTACTAATGTCAAATATGTGAATTATTTAGTTCAATCAACATAACAACAAAATAATAATAATAACATAATTCTTATATTATTATTATTAAAAGAGGTTTATACCTCTTTTATATTTTGTACAAAAAATTGAGGTGATTTTACGTCAAATAAAACCAATCAAACAAAAAGATATTTCATAGAATTTTATGATTCTTCAGATAAGGAATTAGTAAAGTCATTTGGTGGAATAGTTAAACATGATTTTAATAACGTTTCAGAATTAATGTCAGCAGAATTAACTTTAGAACAAGTAGAAAAATTAATTAAACACAATAAAATAAAAAATATTAAACTTGTAGGAATGTGTAAGGGTTCTTCTCAATATATGGATTGGGGTTATACTGAAACTAAAGTAAATACGAGATATAGAGGAATTTATACAGGAAATAATGTAAAAGTTGCAATAATTGATAGTGGTATAGAACATCATGAAGACTTAATTGATCCTTATGAATGGATAGATTATGTAAATAATGTTTTCTTCAGGTATGATGATTATGGGCATGGTACTTTTATTGCAGGTATAATTTCAGGACAAGATAATACTGTTGGTTATATTGGAGTTGCACCAAACGTAACATTATATGTCGCAAAAGTATTAGATGAAAATAATTTTGGTTATGTAGATGATTTTATAGCAGGGATAGACTGGGCAATATCACATGATGTTGATATTATAAACTTTTCTATAGTATCTGAAATATATGATCAATATTTAGTAAACGCAACTCGTAGAGCGTATGATGCTGGAATTATTGTAGTGGCATGTAGTGGTAATGGAACATGGAATAGTCAAACTGGATGGGATATGATTGCAAAAAATACTTTGTCTTGTCCGGCAATAGATTATTCTTGTGTTTCAGTTGGTTCAATTGATTTTTATGAAGAAAGATCAAGTTTCTCCAATTATGGTGATGGATTAGATTTGGTTGCACCTGGAGAATATATTAGTAGTACATATAATAGTAGTTACACAAGTTATGCAGGATGGTCAGGAACATCTTTTGCTACCGCTTATGTAACTGGTCACTTAGCGATATTAAAAGAAAAATATCCTTCATATTCTCGTTCACAATTAGTTAGTAAACTATTAAGCAATTGTAAGTCATTAGGTGATTCATATCAATATGGTGCAGGATTAGTAATGGCTGAATTGGCATTGCCAAGTACACCTTCTTCTCCCCCTACTATTACATCAAGAATAGAAGGTGGCTTTAATTTATCTTGGGGAACATCAACATATGCTACATCTTATACATTAAGATATAAAAATTATGATGGGATTTATCATACTATTCCTGTATCTGGTACAACATATACATTAACAGGTTTGCAATATGGTGTTACACATTTCTTATCTGTTAAAGGAGATAATGCTTCTGGTAGTTCAGAATATACTCCTATTAACGATTTAGATAATCCAGGTACAACTACTGCAAAATCACCAGGAAATTTAACAAATCCAGCAAAAACATATAATACAATTGATGTTAGAATTGCAGATGGAATGAGTGGTAATTGGGATTATATAAGAGTTTATGCTTACAATAATGGTATATCTCCATCTTATAAAGATATTAGTTATGCTAGTTATCAAAGTGGAACTAGGATTGTTACATGGACAAATCTATCTGCTGGATTGCAATATAGATTCAATGCAAGAACATATTATACATATAATACTGTAGCATTAGATAGTGTGTATTGGAGTAATGATTTATATGTTACAACAACTAGTAGACCAAGTTTATTTAATTGGACACAGACAGAATTAGATGCATTCAATAATAATGGAAATATAAATACATTAACATATTTAAGATGGAATGAATTTGTTGATAATATAAATTTAGTGAGAGTATATAAAGGATATTCACCTATTGTTAATGATAGTGCTGGAAGAACAGTAAAAATGACAAGTAATGATAAAACATTATATGCAACAAGATTTAATGCTGTGAGATTAGGAATAGGAGAAATAAATTCTACTGGAATTACAAATAAAGTTTCAGGTGATACAGTATATGGGAATTATTTTGTGACGTTGTGTAATAAGTTGAATGAGATTAGTTAAATAATTTAGGAGGCAATTAAATTGAAAATAAAACTTGGTGAATTAAGTACAATTATAGGAAGTTTAAATAAATTAATAGATAAAGAGATTCCTATAAAAACATCATATAAATTAAGCAAATTAACTAGAAATTTAATGAATGAATATAAAATATATGAAGATAATAGAATGAAGTTAATCAATAAATATGCAGAAAAAGATGAAAATGGTAATATTAAAATTAATAAAGAAGATAATACTATTATGATATTAAATGGTAATAGAGATAAATTTAATAATGAATTTATCGAATTAGTAAATATTGAAATAGAACTTGAATTTGATAAAATTAAATTAGATGATTTAAATGATGTGATGATATCTCCTAGAGATTTATTAAATTTAGATTTTTTATTTAATGAAGATAATTGATTTTATTAATGAGATAATGAGTGTGTTGAGTAGTCCTGTAAAAGAAAAAGAAGATAATAATTAAAAGAAATACCTTATGATTTTTTTATTATATAAAAAGGAGGTGGATTAATATTTCAATTTTTGATTATCAAACTGCCGTAATTTCAAGACGTAGAAAAGGTGATGTATCTGATCCTTATATAGATATATCAGAATCACAACAAATAATTCAAAATAAAGCCGTAATTTCTGAAATTCCAGATAGTTTTACAAAAGTAACTGTATCAGGATTAGGTGTTACTTGGATTGAAACTACTAGCGTGCCTAGTGAAAATCAATATAGAGTAAGTTATGATTACGGATATGTTGAATTTCATTCAAATAGGAATAATGAATCCTTAACATTCTCTTATAAAGGAACTGGTGGGTACTATTTAAATGTAAAAAGAATCTTTGTTTTAGTGGATTCTAATGGTGATGTAATTGAAACACTTCAATCTATCACAGATTCTACAATAATAGCAAGAGATGATGCGATACAAACAAATACAGATATTCAGGAAGAAGAATCAATTAGAGTTTCAAATGAATTAACAAGACAATCTCAAGAATCAGATAGACAAATAAATACTACAAATGCAATAAATAATTTAAATGATGCAGTTGATACTAGTCAATTAATTTATAAGAGTCCTGTAGCAACATTTAATGACATTATTACTACTTACCCCACACCAGAATTAAGTTGGGTAGTACAAACATTAGATGATTCTAAATATTATAGATATGATGAAAATTCAGAATGGATTTATATTCAACAAATACAATTATCACAGATTGATACAAAAGTATCAAAATTAGGCGATACAATGAGTGATTACCTAACTTTACATGCAGATCCAACCAATCCATACCATGCTTCAACTAAACAATATACAGATACTAAATTATCTAAATCAGGTGGTGATATGACAGGAAATATAAATATGGGAGAAAATGAAATTAATTTAGGTGGATTTAAAATTAAGCATAATCCAAATTTAAATAGTATTGATTTTGAATTTTAAAGGAGATGATATTATGGGTGTTCGTGTAGGATCTGGGTATCTTGGAAGTCCAGATATTCAAATAAGTGTAGCAGAGCAAGAAATTTTGCCTAATTCACCTAGTAATTGGTTAGGTAAATATAATTTTTATAAATTTAGTTTTATGAATTTAAATAATGCATGTCATATTTCTATCAATAATGGAGATTGGATTTATTTAGCAAGTTTTATAGGGATAAACACAGATTATGTGGATTTGCCTATATTTTCCTTTAAAATACAAGAAAATAATATTTCTTACTATTGGATTGGATGTTACTAAAAGGGAGGTGATATTTTGTCTTTATTTAATAATAATTTTTTATTACAGCAAAAATTAATAGATATAGACACAGCAATTACTAATACTAATACATCTATACAAAATGCTAATACAGCAACCGCCACAGCTAATACAGCAACTATTAATGCTAACACAGCGACACAAAATGCAAATAATAAAGTTAATCAGTTAGATAATTTTGATTATGAAACTATGACTATGGGAAATTATAGATTAAAAAATAATATAGAAACAGATGCATTAGATATTGAATACTTAGGTGGTAGTTAGTAGATTAAAAATATTAATATAAAAATATTAATATAAAAGGAAGTTTTTATTATGATTTATAAAATTTATAAATCATAATAATTTGTTTTTAAGGGAGTATTAATACTACTCTCTTTTATTTATTTAAAAGGAGGTTTTTTATATGGCTTTAAACAATGTGTCGGATTTGTTGCAGGGAATTAAGAGATTATTTGTAGGAATGCAAGGTGTTAAATCAGATTTAACAATGGAAACAATTAAAACTAATGATGCAGGTGCATTAAAAGTATCTGCCGAACTAACTGGTAGTAATGTTGAGCAAACGATTGGTAGTGCCATACCGAGTAAAGCCAATTTAATAGGTATTTCGGACGGTACTAATATCCGACCTATGTCCGGCATTTTGGAGGGTACTGCTCTGGTTAGTGCAGCTAGGACTGCAACAACTTCTGTACCCGTTATAACCAACTACACAGCAAAAGGCATAGTGGTTTTCCTTAACGTTTCTGTTGCGTCTGGAATTGGGGGATTGCAGGTCAGGATAAGATTTTTAGACCCCGTAAGCGGAAATCCTGTAGCCATTAATGCCGCACCTACTGCTATTGCCGCGATTGGTACATTTGCATATTTGGTTTATCCAGGTGCATCAGCAACGGCGCCTGGAGCAGTGACATATAATGTAGTACAAGTTACTCCTGCATCTATAACAAAAAATATAAGCATAAGCATAACACACGGTGACACATCTTCCTACACGTACAGTGTGGGTTATGCGTTACTTAATTAGGGGGTGTATTAAATTGACAGTTAGAATACAACAAGGGCAGAACTGCTACTTTCTAACAGTAACTAGTGGGGAAATTGAAAAACAGTACCAGTTTTGCAGTACACCCCCAGAAGGACAGTCCCTAAAGCAATACTTGGAAAATTGTAAAAAAGAGGCTTTACTATTAGCAGAGTTGGAATTACCGCCTGACACGGAAGATTTTCCCGAAATAAATTTAGACGAAATGTAATTTACCCAACTAATTGGGGTGCGTTAGTTTGTTAGCTATAGTTAAATATTTATTTCACTATACATAATAAAACTTAATATTGTCTAAATTAAATAAAAATAAAAAGAGTAGTTACTCTTTTTTAACTTAACACCAAATAAACCTTTTATCATGATTTCTAATTTTAGAAAGTGTTGATTTATAAGGGTTTAGGGCATGTGAGGATTTTGATATTTTTTGATTTTTTAGTTTTTGGTATTTAGTTTTTAGTTAATTATTTTTTTTATCTATGTATATGAAGAGAGAAGAAATACTCCCTTCTTCTCTCTTATTTGTTTTATCAATAATGTTGGTGATTATTGATAATTATTTGAATTATATCATTAAGGGAGGTTTATGTCAATATGGAATGTGAAAATAATTGTAATGGAGTTGATAAATTTTTAGAAGGAGATGTTGAGAATATGGCGATTGATTTAGATACTGTGGATGTGATTTTAGATCAGCATGGAAAACAATTAGATAAATTTGATACAAGAATAAGGGTGCTTGAAATTGAATTTGCCAAGAATAACGAAACATTAAATAATGTTAAACAAGGTCAGGAATCTCTAAAAAAAAGTATGGACAAGATTGAGGGGCAAATGTTAACCAACCATAATGCCATGTTATCAGGATTAAATTCACTAATAATAAATAAGAATGACAATTCTACTAAAGTTGAGGTGGCTAAGATAGATGGTAAAAGTAAGATATACATACAAATAATTCTATTTTTTGGAGGTTTGGCAACTATTGGTGGAAGTATTTATATGGCAATGAAATAAAATTGTTTAATTAAATTATTAATATAATAAAGGAGTGTGAATAATAATATGTTAACAATAAACTTACTCCCTGGTCATGGAATTAGTAATATTAAAGGAATACCCTATGATCCTGGAGCAACGAACAAAAATGGTACTCAAGAAGCAACTGGAACAAAAATATTAGCAAATAAATTAAAATCTAAATTAGAATTTAATGGTTTTAAGGTTAATCTATTAAATGATAGAGATGTAAATACACAAATTAACTTTGTAAATAATAATAAATGTGATTTAGCAGTAGCATTACATTTTAATGCTTTCAATGAAAAAACATCTGGTACGGAAGTGTTGTATTCAGATATAGCACCAGGATACCATTCATCTACTACATTAAAGTTTGCAAATATATTATTAAAACATTTAGTAAACGATACAGGATTAATAAATAGAGGAATCAAGAAAGTAAATTCTGGAGTGGGCATAATAAAAAGGACTAATTTTCCAACTGTTTTAAGTGAGAATGCATTTGTTGACAATCCTATTGAGTATGTATGGGCAAAAGATGATGATAAACTAGAGATATTATCTATCGCACACTGCAAGGCTATCTGTGAGTATTTTGGGATTAAATATAAAGATAGTAAAGAAAAAGTAGAAAAAATAATTAACAACAAGGAGGAATTAATTGATATGGCAATTGAAAAATGGATGAAAGACGCAGGAATTAATTCATTAAATAGTTTAGTTAAAAACGGGATTATTAATGATGGCAATTTATGGAGTAATAAAATGGATGAAAAAACTGAAAATTGGCTGTTATTTACTATGATGGCAAGATTGTTAGAAAAAATAAATAATAAGTAAGATAAAATTAATAAATAATTAAATTTTAAGGAGTGTATTCTATTATGGAACAATTTATAACAATTCAAAATCTATCTACTATCGGAGGATTAATTTTAGTAGTAATTTTAATTGTACAAAATTTTAAAGAAATTGTAGATAACATCTATAAAAAAGCGTTTGGAAAAACATTGTCTACAAAATACCTAGTTTTCATGATTTCTGAGTTTTTATTATTTACTTCTAAACATTTCTTAGGAGAAAATATATTCAATGGTGAAGCAATATTTATAAATTTTATAAATGGAGTAATTTTGGCGAGTGTAGCAATGAAAAGTGTCGAAACATTGATGAATAAAAATAGTAATAATGTTAATAATAATGTTAAATCCAATGGTAATATTAGTGGAGAAGTAAAATAACCTCCTCCCTCTTTACACAATGCTTCCTCTCGCTCCTTCCCCCACTTTCATAATGTGATTTTATTTGGTAATTATTTGGAAAGATAGAGGAGTTAAATTTGACTAGGAGAATAATAATTTAATACAAAGGAGAATTTTTATTTTAAAATATAAAAATAAATTAAAAGAAATTATTTCTAATATTTTTTTACCTAAATTATCAAAGTTTAATAATTAAATTATAGATATAAAAAAATATCTAAATAAATTTGTTGTTTGGTGTTAATTTTTACATATTGATAGTAAAATTTAATAAAAACACCTTAAATCCATACAACCTACAAACCTACTATTTACAATGGTTTGTAGGTTGTATTATTTTACCATATTTTAAATATTGCGAAATTTTAAGGCTATTTTAAGAGATAAATTTGATTAGGTATAAGTTTAGGTATGAGTGATTTTAATGGTGGATTTGGAGTGAAATTTGTGAGGAAATGTGTTTTTTGTTGATTAATAAAGAGAAATTTTTAAGGAGATCTTAAATATGATAGATATGAAAAATAATAGTAAATATTATAGATGTTTTAGTGGTAAATTAAAAAAATATTTATCAGAGAATAAAATTAAATATATTTTAAGAGCAAAAGATTTCTACACAAATAAAACTTTTTGGTTATATGAAATTAATCAAAATTTATCAAATAATTTAAAAGAATGGACTGATACTAACCCATATTGAGGTTAGTATTTTTATTTTATTAAAAAATTTATTTTATAGAAAAAGGAGATGTTGAAATGAAAATTAAATGTATTATTGATACTAAAGAATTTTTATCAAAACCACAAGGTAAAAGTGGTGGAGGAATAACTTTAAGAATGACACTTAATACAGCAAAAGAATATTCTATTGATGAAATTAAAGAGAGTATTCTAATTGGCAAAACAGTTAGACCTTCATATTGTGGAGGCAGAGAAGAAACATGGAAATCTCAACAAATGTTTATGATAGATATTGATAATAATTTGACAATTAATCAAGCAATAGATAAATGTAAGGAAGTAAATATAATTCCTAATTTTATTTATACTTCATTTTCTCATACAGAAGAACATCATAAATTTAGATTAGTATTTATTTTAGACAAAGAAGTTGATGAATATGATACTGCTAAAAAGATACAACTATATTTAATGAATATTATGGAATATTCAGATGAACAATGTAAAAATATCAATAGATTTTATTACGCAGGTAAAAATATTGTATTTAATAGTGGGAATGTATTAAATAGAGATAATATTATAGAATTGTCTAAGGTTATTAATTTAGATAATGTATCTTCAAAGGTCAATAAAAGTAAGAAAGATTCAGAAAGGGTGGATAATATATTAAATGGTATTGAATATAATTATAATTCACTTAATATTATGTCCACCCTTTCTTCGGAAACTCCCACTCCTTCAATTAGTAAAGAAAATTATAATATAAAAGCAATATCAAATAGAGATGTAAAATATTTGAAGGATAAAATAAATAATATTCCTATTGAATTTGATAATGATGCAGAATTTTGGCACTATATTTATCGTATTAATATGATTGAATTGTTAGAATTAAAACATCCTAAATCTTTTAAATGTTTATTTCATAATGATCATAATCCTTCTGCTAGTGTTTTTCAAAATGATGATGGAGTTTGGCTTTATAAATGTCATAGCAAATGTAAAATGCCAAATGGTAAATCATTAACATTAAATAATAAACAATTAATTGAAAAATTAGGTAATTATAAAAGTGAATATAAAGCAATAAAATTTATAAAAGATATTTATAATTTATCTATAAAAGAAACAGAATGGAGTATTGAGCAAAAAGCAAATTTAGATGGTATTATTTATAAATTAGATATGAATATATTTTCTGAATTATGTCCTCAAACAAATAAAAATATAAGATATGTAAAAGAATTATTTTCTGTAATGGTTCACACTGCTAAAGATAATGTATATGGTGAAAATTATACTAATTCAGATGGTGATATTATTTTCTTTGTTTCATTAACTGATTTAGCAAAGCAAATGAATGTATCTTTAAATCATCTTAATAGAATTAGTCAAAGACTATCTGTATTAATTTATCATGATCTTGTTCGTAAATTAGACGATGACAAAATTCCAGAATTAATGCTTAAAAAAGCACAAGCAATTTCTATTGATAATAAATTTCCTAAAAGAGTTAATTTTTATGCAATACCTTCATGGATATTAGAACATTTAAGTAATGTAGAATTACAAGGTGTAAAATGGAAAAGTAATGGTTATACAATTAAAGGTGCATCTTATGAAATGTTTTATAGAGGCGAAGGATTAGAAGTTGCTCAGAATATATATCCTCAACATAAAAAAGTTAAAGGCAAAGAAATTAATAATGAAACTGGTGAAATTTTAGAAGTAATTAAAGATAGAACAACTAGTAAGATAAGTAATGAAAGAGTTGATAATATTGTTAAATCAATTAATATCTTAATTAATAGAAAAAGATATACAACAGAAAAAGAATTAATATTATATTTGTCTAATGAATATTTATGGGAAATAACTGAGATTCAATTAAGAAAAATGAGAGGGCAATTAGATAAATTAGGTTATAAAAGAATAAGAGCGAATAAAGAAATAAAAGAACAATATAATATTAATAGTTTAGGTTATCCTTTGATTATTGTTGTAAAAGATTAAATATACATATAAAATAATTTAACCCTACTCATTTTTATTATTTGAGTAGGGTTAATCTTCTCATTCTCACTATTAACTTTTAATCTTTTCATCTGGAACAATATAACCAACAACATGTTTAGTAACTGCACGAACTGTACTACTACTGTTGATGACCATTGGGATACCGTTTTTAATTCTAAA
>Ga0209416_1001394_pt1 | contig 16858 bp, 11 predicted proteins | sample RifGroF1_FD_184001 | JGI IMG/M metagenome (GOLD analysis project Ga0209416, IMG submission 184001) | Groundwater microbial communities from Rifle, Colorado, USA - Groundwater F1 (SPAdes) (version 2) | ecosystem: Environmental > Aquatic > Deep subsurface > Groundwater | place: Rifle, Colorado...
GAAGAATGACCGTTTCTTCTGCTCAGAGGGCTGCGTGTCACCTCTCGTTCAATATCTTGGGTGGCATACCATCACCCCGGCTCATGTCGCACCCGGCAATTTCATCAACATCATCCAGGCTGCTGGTGCCAAAATCATCGAGAAGGGAGAGGCGAAACGTGGAACCGCATCATGAGGTAGCTCTCTGTTTGGATCTAGGCATCCGCCACACCGGATGGTCCATCTTCAGAGACGGGATGGTCATCGACTTCGGAACGTGGAAGACCGTACCGGTCAAAGAGGTCGCTGGCCAGATCTCGATCCAGGCGGCAAAGGATGCCTTCGTAATCGCCTGCGGCATGAAGATGGCCTTCTATGACTACCCGGAGATCAACCGCGTTATAGCAGAGCTTCCTGGGGGCTCCAAGTCGGCAAAGGCTGCAACCTTGATGAAGATGGCAACCGGCCTGGCCATAGGAATGTGTACGGCTCACGATATCATGATCTCTTGGATTTCCCCCCGCAATGTCAAACAATACTCTACCGGGAATCCACAGGCGACCAAGAAGGAAATTATAGCATGGGTTATGGGAAGATATCGGGATTGTGCTCCAAAACCGTTCCCCAAAGCAGCTGGGGAAATGGAACATATCGCCGACAGTATCGCGGCGTATCATGCCTATAAAAGGCTGCACGGGGAGAGTCTCATTGGCAAAGCGAAAGATGCGACCATCGGACCTGTATCAGGAACCGGAGCCAGATCCGGTAAAAAAGCGATATCACGCAGACGAGTTCTCCCTTCATAGCTTCGTAATAAAACACCGCGTAAGGCAGGATTTATGGGGTGTAAGGTGGTGCCCAGAATGGATCAAGGTTAAGGGGTTTAATTGCAAGAAACAGGCAGAGCAGTGCCTTGCCGCCCTGCAAGAAGAGGCAGATCTCATCGGGTCTGAATTTGAGTATAAAATTTTCGAGAGGTAGGCATGGAGATAATCACGACTTATTGTCAGTGTGATTTGTGTTTGGCTATCAGGAAAATACAGCAAAAGGAAGCCTCAATGCAGCGGTTTCCTCTGACCACCAATGAGGATGCCACCGGCCCGGTAGTAGGCCAGCAGGAGCTGGTCAACGGTCTTTGGGTTTTGGTTGTAGGTATTACCAGGGAAACTGGCCCATATGTTTCTGCATTTCCAGATAGCCTCCTCGATGAACCCTTGTAAAATATACGGCATCGCCCCTCGTTGCTCTGCCAGCTTGAGCGCCATAGTATCCTGAGTGGCTGGTGAAAAATCTGCCAACCCTGTGGCCCTCACAAGGTCGGCGTAAGTGTCGTAAAGGATTTGGTAGCGGCCTGCGGCTGAGGAAGTGATCCGCGCAGAGAACTGCATGTATTTGCGAGGGTGTTTGCTGTATTCGTGAAACAGATATGGACGTGCTGCCGTCGAGGACACCAGCACGTCGTAGCCATCATTGGACGCATCCAATAAGGCGTAGCCACATTCGGCCCAAGCTATGGTGTCCAAAAATGCTTTCTGGTTCCGTGTCATTTCTTCATGTTCTGTATCAGGAGGATCAGGTCGTTATGCCGACGCTCGCCGCTCTCGTCATTCTGCCTGATCATATCCTTGAGGTTGGCAATTTCTGCCTTGACAATCAGCGCCTCCGTCGCGGCAAGCTGTGCCTCCAGGCCATGCTGCAGATCACTGTACTCCCTGGTTACCAGCTTGGCAGTATCCAGCTTGTGGACTTTCATTTCCAGTCTCCCTAGCCATAGAAAACCCAAGCCAACCGATAGGAACATCCCCCACAGGTCTTTGAAAAAATCCCACATAGCTCTCCTTTTATCTCATATCACCCAGTGGAACAGTGCCACGCGACTGTGCTTGGGCACCACCAGTAAGAGCATCTCCCATAGCTTCCCTTGCTGCATCCCACTCAGAGACGGCACTGATTGTAATAGTGTTTGGCACGTTGAAGGTTATCATCCTACCAACCTGCGTGTCAGCTGTCGTAGTTGCTCCTTGATCAGATAGAAGTTTTGCATACTCGTAGACTTGCGCACCCCACCTGATAAGCTTCAACCGATATGATTCTATTGGGATCTCATTGGTTCCACCAATATCATAGTTTGATCCCGACACCCGACCAGGATAAAAATACACCCCAGCGCCATTGCTTGTATCAGCAAAGGGACTTGTATCACTCCATGCCTGGTTGGCATTATCAGTGCTTGTAGGCGCTCCCCAGCCCTCGTTTACTATCCATACGTGGTGTCCTGCCGTGCGAAAATACCAATCCGACACAAAAGCATAGGCGTTCTGCCGTGAATAAGCATCAATAGCTTCAGCAACTGCTGCCCTTATCCCCCTCGCTGGTTCATACACATCAATATTACACGCGGTGTCGTCAGTCCCTGCTGTGTACTGAAAAACTATATCGCCGTATGTGGCCTCTCTGGAGGAAAAATCAGCCCTTGAACCGTAGGGGTCGCCCCAGTCATGCGCCCTATACCACGTATACATAGACCCAATCATCCACGCCGATTTGAACGTGTCCGTCCAATATGCGGTATCTGTGGGATATGAACCCCCCCTTGCAGTCCAGAGTTCCATGGGCCTGTCAGGGTATCCCGTGTGCCGCGCAACGTGTCCTTCTGAATTTCGGTCGTTTGCTGCGCTGTGGTAGGAGTCGATTATTGCTACGCTTGCTGGTTCATCATATATTTTATCATAGAAAAAAGTAGTATCGTCGTAATTATTTGTCGTAATCCATGTGGCCCACAAATCCATCGTTGCAGCGGTCTTATAAACCAAAGCAATCCCCGACTCGTCCCTTGGTATCCAAACAGATGGTTTAGGGTAGGGTTTGGGGTTATACCCCTGCGGAACATCCCCATCAAGAAAATGTTTCCAACTGTATGTATCGCTCGCTCCATCGAAATACTGATCAGTAAAACTGCCAACGGTGGTGGGTCCGCTGGTGTATCTGCCAGTTCCACCATGCAGAAAAAAACCGTGATTTAAAGCGGCCTTCTGCAAGTTAAAGAGGTATTCTCTTGCCTTGGCATCATTCCTCGAACCAAAGGCTGTGTAATCCATCATCCAGTAGTTACCATATACACCCCAGGCATTCTTTAGCGTCCATTGCGTAGGGAGGGCGAAATTCCAAACATCAAGAGTAATGGTGAGATCCTGTGATAATGCCCCCGTATTACTGGTCAGGCGGAATGTTCCTGTATATTGCCCTGCAACGGTTGCCGTGGGTATGTAGATTTCGACGAAAAAAACTCTCGTAGTATTGGATGATACAGTTTGCCCCCACCCGGCCTCAGTGCCGTTTCTCAACTCGTTGAAATAAACATCCCGGTACGGAACTGCGGCATCTGGCCAATCTCCGGGAAGCTCGTATATATTATCAGTTGCCGGGATGTTATGGTTCCACAATATATATGGGATCAGGTTGCTGTCAGCGATAGTATCCGCTCCCTTTGTCAGTGTGGATTGGACAGAAGGCACGAACCCAACAAGACTTTCATCCCCTCGCACGCAAACGAGAAAGCCCACCCATTCGTTTTTTGCGCCCTTGAGCGTGACGCTGGTTGGCTTCGTCCCGGGGTTATATGCAGGTTGAGGCTTATCAGCCAGCATTGGCTCAGTCCAGACAGACCATGCAGCGAACGACTGCAGCGGGGCCAGTAATATCAAAATCAGGATTAATAATCTCATTGCCATGTCCCGTATATTTTAAGGTTGTCAATGTAGTATCCATTTGTGGTCTGGGTAAAAGAATCGCCAACAGCCACAGAATCAATTTCATTTGCTAGCTGCGTTATCGCCATAGTGCTCGTTGCTGTCGCGCTGTTGGCGGACACAGATAGCTTCGTGCCAGCGGCAACGTCCCATTTGGCTACGACAGAATACCACACGCCTGTAGTCAGGTTTGCTGTTGTGGTTGTGGCACTGGTATCAGTCGCGGAGGCATACCTGATACCAATCTCGTCGGTAGCTGAGCCAATCTTTACATCAATCCTTTTCCCAGAGATAGTATCATGAAGAGAAACAAGAATAGCCCCAGTCGCGGGAGTGGTTGAGAGATATAAATCAAAGGAGATGGTCCCAGCCGCTCGCTTAGCAATATCGCCGCCCGACGCAGTAAAAGTAAATCTGTCCCCAGATGTCGGAATGCTGGCACTATAGGTGCCATCTGATTTATACGTGGCGCTCAATTCTGCCCCGCTGACCGTAGTAGCTGTGGTATCCCCGGCAGAGCAACCGGCAGGAGTCCCAGAAGTTACTGTGGTGTTTTCCATGTGCCAAGAGAAGAGTAGGTCCCCAGTGCAGGAGTCGCCGCCCTGCGCCTTCGCCATCATCACGACCGACTGTATCTCCTGCGAGCCAGCAAGCGACAAGCCGGGAATAAGGGCCAGCATCAAAACAAGTATGAGTTTTTTCATATCAGTTTCCATCCGTCCAGTGAGCGCCCAAAACTGTCCCGCTCCAACAATAGAACCCATCAGCAGAGTAATACTGGCAGGTGATTGTATCTCCTGACTTGCTTGAGTTTGTTGCCTGGTCGCCATCCGCCAGAGTCACACCATCAAGGATCATCTTGTCGGCTGCGTTCAAATCCAGGCTTACGGCAATATCACCGATAGTCACCACCGAGAAATTCATTCCTGTGACGACCGCAGGGGCCGTTATCGTTGCGGTGGAGGTCACGTAAATTGTACCACCATACGACTCATTTGCAGAGTCAGTGCCAATGGTATAAGCCGCTGCCTTACTACCTGTCGTCACGGTAGATCCTGCGACTTTTGAAGCTGTCAGTGTGCCATCAGCAAGATCATCAAGGTCAGCATCATAGGCCTGAATGGCAGTACCGATATCCCGGGAGAGCATGATATCATATTCAGTGTCGTTTTCTACCGCCTTGATTGCTCCACCCTCATTATAGATCTCCTCTACCCCGCCACCCTGAGGGGCAATGGTTGTGTTATTTGGGAGGACTGAGGTTCTTGAGCCGTCAGCAGCTGAGGAATTTATTTCTGCGGCAGTGATGGTTGTGAATGTGCCAGCGGCGGGAGTCGTTCCGCCTATCGCACCTGGAGTGGCCGGAGTGTATGAAACCTTATTATTGAAGGTATCCCAGTCTGTATCGGATAGTGCGCCGATTGTGCTTGTTGAGGCCAAGCCAAGGGTGAGAACCTGACTGCCATCCACGCTTAAGCCATTTGCTGTGGCGTTTATACTGACCGCATCATGCCCACCAGCAAGGGACTCGATCTTATCACGGATTGCGTTTTTGGTAGCTGCATCCGTGTTGGCATCCCAGGAGGTTGCATCGTATGCTGTGTCGCTGATAGTCTGGTCCCCGGTATTGGAGCCACTTGTATTTCCAATAACGATTTTTTCAGCATCCGTGACATAGTTATCATCTGCGCCAAGGGCGGCGGCAAATGTTGCTGGATCAACAAAACCCATCTGGCCATTCTCATCCATGTTCATCAGGCGGGTAGTTCCCGCGCCAGGGGCTGCAGCCAATGGTAACCGCCATGAGCGATTTGCTACTGCATTTCCAGCCTGCAGCGAAGTCCAGAAACCACCAGGGCCGTAGAGCTTAATTAGGTCGCCGCCATCACTCGTACCGTCAAGGCATGGACCTACTGTACATGAGCCAGCCAAGGTTGAGGCTGTAGCGGGAACACCAAGGTTGGTCCTGGCATTAGCTGCAGTAGTGGCGTTTGTTCCGCCCTTGCCAACATCAGTGGCACCGTTGCTGTCTGCGTCAAGCTCAACAGCTCCAAATACCGGAGTGGTAAAACATAAAAATAGTGCAAAAAACAACGACCAATGTCTCATATCTCCCTCCCGAAGTACACATCTTGATCACCACCGTAGGTTACATCGACATCACCGCCAAACGTCACCTCCGCTCGATTACCTAACAACTCTGCTGGCTCTTGGGAGAAAGCGTCACCAATAGCATCGCCGGAAAAACTACCAAATGGGCTTCCCATAATTAACCCATTTCGATCAGCGAAACGCCAACCGCTTCTGCGCCAGTATCAGGCTTTACGAGTGCAATACTACATGGTCCATAGATGGTGATGATGGTCTTGGTCGCTGAGAACGCGAGAGCTACGCCAGCGTCGGTATATGCTGCTGTGTCTATGTTCGCGTCTATCCCAACCAGCATAACAGGGATAGTATTTGCCCCTAAAACACCATCAAGTTGTAAGGTTTTTGGGAAAAAACCCTTATCGAAGTCTCTTGTGACGGTTCGTGCTGCGGTTACCTTGGCAATAATGGTTCTTTTTGACATACTTCCTCCTTATAAAATACGTTTATAGAAACAATAACTCATCTTGATACATCGGTCAACGCCCAGTAGCCTTGTTGTACTTGGCGTTGAACTCCACTTGGAGCCTAGAAATTCTTTTGTCAATCACATCGGTGTCTTGTCTTTTCTCCACCAGCGCCTTCTTCTGTTTCGTTAAAACCCGCAATGAAGACTCCAGCTGTTTGTATGGCCCCAGGAGTTTATAGAGCGGGTCTTTAATCATAGCCCGGCGCTCTGCTGGAGTGGCGACCTTCAGCTCTTGTTCGAAGATTTCAAGATCCTCGCGATTTTCGTAGAAGATTCCAATATTAACGCTGTCCGACATCGTTCCGTAGACCTTCCTGACAAGCGGTGTATTCCTGGGGTTAAGCTCACCAGTGGCTGCGTTGATCGGCAGGCTCACGGTGTCTGAGATGAATTTACCAGCACCACCGCCATAGGTGCCGATCAGCATCTCAATCGTTTCTGGGGAGATATCAATCCACCCAGACTTGAACTGGCTTCCACCGGTCACATCGTTCAACCACTGCATTGTCTCCTTAACTGTCGGGTTGACGTTTTTCCAATGCCGCCAGCTGTCGGCCTTATAACCAAACGGGTTCTCTTTCGGCATCAGAGGACCACCGTGCCATGCCTTGTTTTCTGCTACCTGTGCGAGCGGATCACCGATTGTCGGAGTAACCATCTGCAGTGCGGAAGACGCGGCCAATGGATTGAAGGAATTCATCAGGGCGGTGATAACCCGTACCGACCCCTCGCCCCAGCGCCCGGTCTTCATGGCGCTTGCGGCTTCATCACCCAGCGTGTAGAAGGTATTCCAGAAATAGGCCATCGGGATCTTGAAGTGCTTCCCGCCGCCGCCCGGCTGCATGATCACGATATTCCGCTGAAAGAGATCCGGCTGTTCCCGTTTCATCTTCTCGTAGAATTCCTCGCCGTCCTCATCCTCGCCGCCCATCCAGCCGCCCAGGAAGTTCATCATCATGCCGAAGCCGACGATACTGGCTGCAACACCTTGTACCTTACGGGAAGTCAGTAAGGCCTGCCCGCCGCGCACCGTACCTTGAATGGCCGCGTTAGCGAAAATGAACAGGCTGTTGATGGCAGGGCCTGCTGTTCCGTGTTTGGTAAAGTCCACGGTCAGGTTCGATACGGTCTGTGCTGCGATCCGCTTGTCGATCCCGCGATCTACCATTGCCTTATAGGTTGCGACACGAACACCATTCTCGATTGCCATATTCAGGTCGTTGACATACTTCCCAATAGCTTCCATTTTATGGCGGGTCCAGTGCTGACCTTGGGCCGTCTCAAAGTCCACCTTCAATTCTTTGGATAGCTCTTTTACGTCCTCATAATTGGTCATCCAACCCATGAGCCCACCTGTCATCCTGGCCTCCTTATAGGCTGCACCGTAGGCCCCGGAGGGCTTGCCGCGCTCCTCCAGCCATATTCCACGGATCGCCTTACCGACGTTCTTCAGTACCGTGGTCTGCAGGCCCTTGGCCTCTGTGGCCGTCATATTGACCATGGCGGCCTGGATGTCACGGGCGAAGTTGGGCAGCATGAATTCCGGGGTCCAGCTGGTGTACAGCCTGGCCAGCACGCGGTTGACTGAACCGAGAGCCTGGTAGACCGGCCCCATCTGGGTAACCTGCCGGTTGATAGCCTCCATGAAACGGACCATGGTGGGGCTGTTCTTGTTGATCTGGATCACGTACTTCTTACCATCCACCTTGACATAGGTCTGGGTCTTGTCATCCAGGCGCTGGTCGGTGTAATAGCGGATATTGCCCTCATTGTCCTCATAAGGGCTTTTTTTGAGCGGAACGATGGCCCACATCTCTTCGTTCGGGTTTGCCCTGATCATGTCGTACAGTGCCCTTCCTGCGATTAATTTCTGCTCTCTCGCAACGGAGCCCTGCCAGCGGTCGACCACATTGGCGAAGATGTCGACAACCTTGCGGGTCGAACCGGCCGCTGTTTTGAACGGACGGCTGATCGGCCCGAGCCCTTTTCGGCCCTGCGCCAGGCCAGCATTGTCCTGGTCCTCACGCATCAAGGGCACGTAATACTGGTACATTTGCTTCAGGTTGATATACTCTTCCGGATCGAATTCCCCGGCCCGGAACATCCGGTCGAGTGCTTCGTCGGACCAACCACGGATCTCTGCCGTCGCGTCGAAGGCTGCAGCGTTGCCATTGTACTCCTGAATGATGGCTGCAGCCTCACTATCGGTCATGCCAGAGAGCATCCCCTTTTCGCGTTCCCACTGTTCTATCAGGCGTTTACGCTCGGCAAGGTCTTCCCACCGCTTGTCGATTTTGGCCTGAAACCAGTCCGGAGTGCCCTTGGAAACCTCCTGCGGAGTGAATATGCGGGCATCGAGATCGTGCTGCATCTGTTCAATTGCTGCAGTCCAAATCGGAATTTCTCCGATCATCTGGTCCATCATAGCCACGTTCTGGTCCCGCTTCTCATTCAGGGTCTGCCCCTGCATGATGAACTCTTCCTGGATATCGCCCAGCTGGTCCTCGTATGGCTTGGCCTCGGTGCCGGTCATAAAGCCGATAACGGCATCGATATACCGGCGTGCGTTCACCCGGCGCATCTGCAGGTTCCGCTCGGGAGCGTGCTGTGCCCAACCCAGGCGCTCGACATCGTCTACCGTCAGGCCGTTGGCCACCAGGGACTTAATGAACGGCTGCAGCTTCTCCTGATCGAAAACCTGTACTTGCCCGGCGATGGCCTTGCCAGCCAGTCCACGCAGGAGATTATAATCACGCTCAACCGGTTGGTCAGGGATTTGCTTCTGTACTGTCTCGATTGCCTTGTCGGCGTTCCAGCCCCAGATGCCGAATTTTTCGAACTTCTCTCCGAGCCAGGACCTCTCTATCACGGTCTGGATCGGCAGGATAGGGCCGGTGTGAGGTGCGGCGGCACGACCCACGGAAACCTGTCGTTGCCGTGCTGGTTGCCCTGCTACTGTGACTATATTTCGGCTGGAGCCGTCAGTGTTCTTTGCGGCCATCCACTCCTTGGAAGAGGCCTTGATCGCCATGTCTGCCATGGCCTTGAAATCGTCCACGGTGAACAGCTTCATATTAAAGCCCGCCCTCACCATGGCCATCTTGACCTTGGTGATCAGGCGGCGGATGATGCCGATATCACCCTCCTGGCCTGCCAGGTATGCGATGATCTCTTCTCGGTAATACTGGGATTCGGTGTCTGCCGGGGTCAGCTTCATGGCTGCACGGATCGCGTCACCGGTTGTACTCTTCTCGTCGCGGCGGCTCCAGACGCTATCCTTCATCATCTGGAATTCCTTATCTGACTGCAGGAGGAAGCCGACATGGACCCCGACCTCATGCCGGATAGTGCCCCAGATCTGATCAGCCGGGATATTCTCTGCGGCGATGAAGGCCGGGCCATCCCAGACCACGCCTGCGATCTTGACGTTCTGGCTGGCAAAATCCATCCCGTCTCGCTGCTGGATCATCTTCAAGATCCGGTCGTTGGTGACGAAATTCAGCACACCGGATTTCTCCATGGCTGCGATAGCGTCCTGGCGGTCTTTCGACAGTGAGGCGATATGATCGGTCCTCGCGGCTTCCGAGTAGTCAAGGCCCTGCGGCATGGATATGGCCTTCCTCGACACCGGCTGTTTCTCAAAGACGGCGGCGACGGTGCCCATATCAATTCTACTGATATAACCAGCGTACCCCGCTTCTTTGATCTTCCGCTCGTAGAGATTGACCTGATTGACAAATGGGTCGCCAGCCTTCTCCTTGCGGACAGTGTCCATCAGATTGTCAGGATCTTTCTGAAAATCGTACAGTCTCATAAACGGAATTGATACTTCGTACCGCTGGGAACCCAGACCTGGCTCTTTGGTGTATCCGCCTCCTTCCACTCCGTAGTAGGTCCGGTCAACCCAGTTATCGGGATCATTCTGCTTGCGGCGAAGCTCGGCACCCTTGATGCCGGTGCCATACTTGGCGGGATCAAGTTCTGTCAGATCAGATTTTGCTGACCAATGAAATAAGGGAACAGTGCCGTCCGGGTTTACCGGGAGCCCTGACTCTGTTTGAATTCCCTTGCCAGTGTCTTCGATACGAAATCGGCCCTTTCCTGTTGCGATTTGTCGTTCGCGCTCTCTGAGGTTTTCCCCCGAGTATTCTGCGACAAGCTCTTCGTATTCTGCTCGCCAAGCACGTACCCGGTCGAGTAGTCCGGGGATTCCTGTGATAATTCGATCAGAGGTAAGCGCCTTACCTTTCTTGTCTTTTGTCCAGTCATGGTAACCGTACCGTCCTTCGGCCCAAAAGCCTCTTTGTGCTTCAATGTCAGTGATATCATCGGTGATATCACGCATCCCTTCTATAAAATCCTCATCCTCCATTTCGGGGATCTTGGTGTCATCGTCCCTGAAATTTATCACCGCGATCTGCCGGTTGTTCAGCCGGGTGAATCCGCCACCGTTGCCGAACTTAGCATCCAGCCTCTCCGACAGGGCGGACTCCTGATCCGGTGTAATATCGTTTGCGTAGGTCAGCATCATACCACGGGCATAAGGCCCGCCCTTTACGGTATATCCGGAGCCCTTCTCAGCGGCGACCGCACGGGCCTCTGCGATAGTGGGGAAGGTTCGGTAGGTCTTTTCGTTCTTGTCGATGACGCGGTATTTATTCTCGTTCGCTTCGCCCTTGTTCAGCGCCTGCGGGTTTACCTGGAACCACGGCACTGCGTCCTGCTTGAACACGTACTGCAGGATCTTGGTGTAGGCGTTGACGGTATGCTTCGACAGTGGGGAAACGGTCGGCGTAAGGTGCGACAAGGTATTCGGGGAGACAGTTCCGGCGTAAGCGCCTGAGCCCTTTTTGTCGTATGTGAGCCCTATCCCGAGCGCGGAAGATACAAGGTTCTCGCCTTCCTCCCCGGTGATGATCTGCTGCGCCATAGCCTGGAACTCTTCTTTGACGGCCCTGGATGCATCGTTGACCTCATGCTTGAAGACGGTGCTCGGGTTGGCTTCCCAGGTAGCGACTGCGGTACGCTTCGTCAGATGGGTTGCGAAGTCGGCACCCCATTCCTCTGCATTATTCCTGGCTTGCTCTGGTGTGACCATCGTCATGGCGTTTTGATACCAGATCTCCATGTGCCCTTCTTTCGACACCTTGTCCGTCTTGCGGATGACTGCGGGATTCCCCTTCTTGTCGATCCCCATGTAGGAGAAGCCAGCGTCCAGGGACATCTGGTTCGTCTTGGCCTTGACTGCCGGATCTTCATACCGGGCCTTCATGGCGGTCCAGACTGCAGCCTGATACTGATATGGGGTCCACTTGGGTTCACCCTCGGGGAGGTTCGCGTTGGCCTCGTCAACCAGCCGCAGGAGCGAATTCTCTACGAACGAGTAAGCGCCATTACCAAGGTCATTGGGGGTTCCTGCCCGGCGATAGTGGAACGAACGGAGCATCCAGACATCGACCGTGCTCTTAATACCGAGCTTCTCCATGTCCTCTGCACTTAAGGTCATGTCGACAATCGCTTCCGGGTGTTCATAAATGATCTGGGTCAGCAGGTTATAATAGAAGGATTCGGTCTTGCGTCCCTCAAAGTGACCATCGTGGTACAGGACGTTCCTTGCCTTTGCATCCTGAGAGGTGGTCTTCGTCTTCAGCATCGGCTCGGGTACACCATTGAGCCACTGGTTAAAGGCCTTGATCCCCATGGTGGTGTTGGAACCAACAGCGGCCTGCGGCGAGTAGATCGCCAGGATCTTGATGAACTTCTCGGCCAGAAGCGGGTTCCCCTGCATGGCCTCCCAGATGTAGCGGGCCGACTGCTCGTACCAGTAGCGCCCGGAAACACCTTCATCACGGAGGCCTGTGACGAATTTCAGTTTGTTCTCAAAGTCCTCCATGGTATTGATATCTTCCGGGGAACCGAAGATCCGGCCGGTGCCAGCGACCTCTGGCTTCCAATCGATATGGGAACCGGCCTTGCGTGCCTCGCCGTCAAATGCAGGATGGTGGGAGACGATTGCGAAAGTATCTGTCAGGTATTTTTCGCTGATATCCTTATGGCTCGACCGCATCTTCTTTGCCCACGCGGTAAACTCGCGGGCTCCCCTCTCAAAGTAGGCACCGCCGATCAGGATGAGATCCTTCAGGAGGGTTACATCGAAACCGGAAGAGAGATTCTTCGTGCTGGCGGCGATCCGGTCGCGTGCTCCTTTCACCACGGCTGCGGTGAAGAACTTATTCCCCTTGAACTTCGCAAGTTCCGGGTCTTTCAGGGCCTCCTCCGCATCGATAACCTCGTCCGTGGTCTTGGTGGTTTTCCCCTGGACTTGCGCTACCATAGCCTCGTACTCACCACGCAGGCTGTCAATCAGATCCTTGACTGCACCCTCGTTCGCGGCCTGGGCATCAAAACCCTCAGAGCGATACTCGGCTGCTTTTCTTTTAATGAATTCGGATTCTTCTGTCTGGATTTTATGGACTGACAGGCAATGCGACAATGAACTCATTGATATACCTCTAAAAGGAATGGGAATATGGAAGACAAGACCTCTTCGTCGTCTTCCTCAAAATCTTGTGTATGCGATACTGTTTGCGCTGTGGTCCTTGATTGTCCATGTGAAGATGTGCTAATCGAGCGGCCTACTGCGTGTCCTTTTGATCGGCCAGTTGCGGCACCAATCAAAGGCCCGCCAACGACTATGGGTTCAAAGTGCGGGTTGGTGATCTCAACCGTAACCTCGCCGCCAGTGATCACGGCTTCAGCGCCCTCTACTACGAAGATCGCATCCGGCCAGACAATATCGCCGCTCTCCAGCGCAAGCGCACTTCCGGATACATTAATCACTGCACCGGCTGTTACAACGATATCGCCACCTACAGGGACGATATCGTTTCCTGTAACAGCAATATTAGCAGTGCCTGTGACAGTGACATCCCCCCCGGCCAGGGTGGCCTCAGCGCCAGTGATATCAACATTGATATCAAGTCCGCCAGTTGTGACGGTAACATCCACCCCGGTAAGAGTTGCCTCAGCACCGGTTACCGGGACATCTGCGGTGCCGGTAACATCGATACCGGTATTGCCAAGAGTCAGGGCCTCGCCTGTAACTGTAGTATTAGCGCCTGCGGCAACTGTGACTCCAGTGTTTGCCAGGGTTATCTCAGCGCCAGTCACATCGACGTTGACGTTGACGGCCTCGACGTATGGCCGCAGGGCGATGGTGTTTGCGACCCATGAATCGCCGGTTGAGGTTGTTCCGCCTGTAGCTGCAGCCGGGTTGTATGAACCGGATGTCCAGGCAAAAGAACAAATGAAGATCGAGCTGTCGCCGGTCGTGCCGTCCTGTTTATTGGTCACCCCGTTGGTCATTCCGGAGGGGATCGTGAAGACGGTCTGGGAGGTTGCGCCGGTTCCAAAGCCTGCAGCGATGATGATCGCGCCTGCTGTTACTGGCTGAATTGCTGCTGGGTCGGGCCGGGCTGCAGATGCTGCAGATGTTGGGACCGCTGCAACATCGAGCGGGGTTGTAGGATCTACGCCACGCCAAACGTGAATAACCGTGGAAGATCCATAAGATGCACTGTTCGAACCCAGGACCGTGACGGAGGTGTCCGGGGTCGAGCCCATGAACTTATAGGCCAGCGCCATGTTCGCATCGCGGGTGTCCGCCCTGGTCTGGTCCGCACCGATCTGCGTGTAGTCGGTAGGCGAGGAAATGCCGACATTCTGCGCGTTGCCAGAGGTCAGGCCTGTGGCGACAATGACAAGATCGCCCTCAATAGGCGAAGATCCACTACCACCGGTCAGTGTTCCATTCAGCGAGACGGCATAGGTGGCCGCATTGCTGCCGCCAGATGTGCCGCCTACATACGTAATGGCCATATTATGGGAGCCTGATCAGTCCTGTTGCTGCAGCCGGGGCCGGGAAGGTGACCTTGAACTCGCCATTGGTCGAGATCTTGTCAGCGCCAAAATCCAGAACGTATACCGAAGTCCCATCCGTGGAGTTATAGATCAGCGCACCCCTCGCGGTGATCGTTGAAGCCGCCCAGGCCGGGTCGGTGGTCCAGTCAAGGATCGCGGTCGTACCGTCGACGGAGACGGTAAATCCCACAAGGGTCAGTCCGCCCGTGGTGTAGCCGTTACCATTGGCTACCTCGTTCGTTGCCGTGTAGGCTGCGGTTGAAGCGCCCAAGGTGGCGGCACTGGTGTAGAGGGCGATCTTGAAAACATCGCCAGCATCGTGCGAACCATCGAGCAGTTTTTCGCGGAACTTCGTGGTCAAACCCTGTGTAATTGCCATTCCTTACTCCTTGTCCATTTTAACGGAACAGATCTTACCATCCTTATCTCGGATGACACTCATCGAACACCCCTTCTTGTCCTGGCCTTTCTTGAGGTTTTCCACAAGGAGACGCAAGACTGCGTACTGATTTTCCGCGCTTTTCGCATACGCGGTCTGGAGATCCCTTACAGCTGCCGTCAGGTACTTAAGCTCCTGCAGGATGGTTTTCATGGGGTCTGTGGTTTGCGGAGCCGACATGGCAAAATCCTTCGGGCTGATCTTGCCGTCTTTCATTTTTTCACTTACCTCTTTCTCAGATAGAATCCTGCTCATGACTGTATACACCCCAGCAGTTGACTATACTTTTCGATTAGCTCCCCATGTTTCTGGATGGCCTCTCGCGCATTCTCCATGATGGAGATTTCCTTTCCGGACGCTCCCCGGATCTCTTTGACCTGTACCTTCATGTCAGCCGGGATGGATTCGATGTTGACGACAGGCAGGGCCTTCGGTGCTTTGGGGGCCTTAGGTAGATCCGCCAGCTTCACTTCTCCCTTCTTCGGTGCTTCAGAGCGCGACCAAGAAGAGAACTGTTCCTGGGTCATCGGTACTACCGACTTCCCGCCAGGCCAGCCCTTCTCGTAATTCGACTCGTAGATCTCCATGGCCTCGTCTTCGGTCTTCGCACCCATGACGACCTTGTGCTCATCGAACTTGCCAGTTTCCGGGTCCACCTGATTGACGACGAAGACCGGCCCGTCGCCGCCACGGTACTTTGGCTTGATAAAAACGTCGAGGTGGTCCTTATCCTTGCCGACCGTGCCCCGGATATACCCATAGTCCGCCTTCATCGGTGTGCGCCATTCAGAGCCATCTGGGGCCTTTCCTGTGCGGATGGTGCCGACCGGGTTCTCGATGGAGATTTCCAGGCCGTTGATCTTGACATGGGCCTTCTTGTAGTTCCCGGCCTCTTTCTGGGGCTCGGTAGCCTCCAAGGCCACAGATTGACCTCTGGCTGCAGATTCCTTGCCGTTGATCTCCCAGTGCCCGTTTTCCAGTTTCGCAGCAGCGTGAGGCGCTGCAGGCGCTTTTTTGGTCACTTCCGACGTTGCGATGACACCGCCCTTGTACGGGACGATTCTCATGCCTTCTAGGGACACCCCGCGCTGGGTTGCCGACCATTTCAGGCTCTTCTCGTTGCTGAACGGTTTCCCGTTGCTGGCGGTGAAGTCCTCGGGTTTGGATTCAAAAGCCTCCTGGGTGCCCAGGTTCTTGGTTGCGATCTCGGGGCCTGCGGTGCCTGCGGCTTTACGGATGGGGAGCTCTTCCTCGACCTTGTCCATCTTCCGGTCCAGGGGAGTCTCTTCCTTATTGGCAAGCGTCTCGTAGGTTTCTGCCTTCGTAGATCGGCGCTGCTCTTCCAGTGTCGGCGGTGCGAAGGTTTCCTCCAGTTCCGCCTGCTTTTTGAGCCGGTCACCATCAACTGACGGAGTATATGTAGTCCCGGCTTTTCCCCGGATTTCTTCCTCTGTCGGCTCGGAATATTTAATGATGGCGCGACGTTCCTCGGGGCTCTCATATTCTGGCTCGTCTGGCCTTTCTGCTACCTCATACGCGAACTCCCTATCTGCCTGTTGTTTCAGCCGATCACCATCCACGGACGGAGTGTAGGCGGTTCCGGCCCTACCACGAATTTCCTCATCGGTCAAGGGGGCAGCTTCGATTGCAGCCTGGCGCTCTTCAATCGATTCAACCGGCCCAGGCTCCGGGCCAGGTTCATCATGAATGGTATAGTCATAGGCCGGTCCATAGGTCTGCGGATCTACGGGAACCTGGCTGGAGGTCAGGATTGATTCAATATCCCGCTCTGCTACGCGCTGGTCGCCGGTACGGACGTTGCTTTTGAATTCGTCAATGGCCTGATCGACAGGAGCCTGCACGCCAAGTTCTTCGGTCGGCATAGCAGGTGTTTCGACTGCGGTCTTGAATGTCTCGATTGCCTCATCAATGGACTCGGTTGCCAGGATGCCCTGTGTTGCTGCTCCGATAGGCTTTTCCGGAACTGCTGGCTTACCGGGGGCCTTGATAGCTTGAAAGGTTTTCTGGCCAGCAAACACGCCAGCGGAGGTGCCCATGGAGAAAACCCCCTCCAAGAATGCCTCACGCATATCCTGCTTACCGGTTGACCACTTCTCCCCCATATACTCGCCAAAGGCCTCACCGAATGGCTCA
>Ga0209416_1001399_pt1 | contig 16808 bp, 22 predicted proteins | sample RifGroF1_FD_184001 | JGI IMG/M metagenome (GOLD analysis project Ga0209416, IMG submission 184001) | Groundwater microbial communities from Rifle, Colorado, USA - Groundwater F1 (SPAdes) (version 2) | ecosystem: Environmental > Aquatic > Deep subsurface > Groundwater | place: Rifle, Colorado...
CATCTCTATTACTGTAAAAGGAGTTTACGACCCGAAGGCCTTCATCCTCCACGCGGCATTGCGACGTCAGACTTTCGTCCATTGCGTACGATTCCCTGTTGCTGCCACCCGTAGGTGTATGGGCCGTGTCTCAGTCCCATTCTGGGGGAACGCGCTCTCACGCCCCCTACCCGTCATAGGTTTGGTAGGCCATTACCCTACCAACAGCCTGATGGGAGATAGGCTCATCCATCGGCGCGCAGTTAAGCGCTTTTCTCTTTCGAGGTCATGCGGTATTAGCTCATCTTTCGATGAGGTATTCCACACCATTGGGGAGATTCCTATCCATTACTCAGCCGTTCGCAACTAATCTCTTGCGAGACTCGTTCTACTTGCATGCATTAGGCATGCCGCCAGCGTTAATCCTGGGCCAGGATCAAACCCTCAAATAGCGTCAAAATAGACGTTTCAGTCTAAGTTGACAATCCTGCTTCCAGTCACATTTTGAATTCCAAGTACGTAAAAATTACCTGGACCGTTCCTAAACTTCGCACAGAGGTTTAGGAAAAAAACCTGTCAATCTTTGGATATTAAAGTGCTTAAATCCTTAAGATATAAATGACAGTCGTAAATACAAACGGACTAACTAAAAAATATACTAATCTGGATCCCTCTTATTTAAAACTGTAATTTATACCTTAAAAGTGCTTGGAGAGTTATCAACCTTCTGAGGCGAGTCAACTTATTCCTTCAGTGTAGGAGTATTATACCGCCCTTAGGCAAATCGGTCAATGCCCCACTGGCTACCATTCAGGATCACCACCGACTATATGCACAAGTCCGACAATGAAAGTAACCCGGGTTTAATCGACAATCCCGAGGGATGTAAAAAAGGAAAATTGGTGGACGAACAACTTGTAATTAAACGCTTTGCGGAACCGGTAGTTTATAAAGACAGAGGAGAACTTAAGTACCAGAATAGGATTTCTAAGATTTAGCAAAACCAAGTGGGAATGTAATAAATAAAACAGTTAGAATTAAGTTTGTCTAAGTCTCAGCTACGAGGCTTAAGCAGTTCTTTCATTTCTTCCTCAGATTTTGTCTTCTTATTTTTCACTTCCTTGTCTGTATAGAATCTTTCCTCTGTCATCGCTTTATCTAAGGAAACAGCCGATTGAGATATTGCCTGGATAGCTCCTTTCATGTCCTCGGTTGTTGAAAAGTTTTGTTGAGAATATACAATGCCTAGCAGCGCATTTTTTATTCCCTCGGCTTGATTTTGCCATCCCCTAATAATGCTTTTTACGGATTCTCTTTCTTTGTGGCCAATTAACAGCTGGTAAATATTGAGAAGACCCAGTATTATTCCAATAATTAAATAAATATTATTTAGCATTTTTAACTCTCACCCCCTTTCTTTTAAGAGTTTACTTTCATTTTTATTACTAATTGGCCCTATTGTTTCTAACATCGAACTGAATTGAAGCGCAACTTTATAGAGTTCATCTTTTGGTAGTTTCTGTAAAAAATCTTTCAATAAACGACATGTTTCTGCATTTTTTGCCAAAGTTAATTCAGATAACTGGTCTGGGAATATCCGTGGAACTACTAATGCAACTATGTACATCCAAAAAATAGATAGATTTGCCCCACCTTGAAATTGCAAATCATCTAATTGGGGTCCATATGAAATTGGGAAGGTATCTTCATCCACAATAGACTTTCCCACCTTAATAGCTTTAATTACATTTGAGTGCAAAAACGAACTTTCAACCATGTTTATCCATTTCATCTTTATCTTTAATTTTGACTCTAGACCTTGGATCGAAGTGTCTCTAACTATATTAAAGGCATTTTTAGGAAATACCTTTATTGCTATCATTTTAATAATCGATTCATGCACCCTTCTAAGTAGCGATAATGCCTCGGCGTGGTAGCCTTTAATATTGCATTCGAAGGAACAGCGTAAAGATGAATATGCTTCGGTATACATTGATGCAGGTATTCCGTAACTCTTGTGAACATTAGATTTCTGAATTACTAAAGATATATAGTAATAAGCATATTCCCAAATTTTGATGTAACCTTTGTATTTTCCAATAAAATACTGTGCACATTTATTTTCAACACTATTTAAAGCGTCTATCGTATCATAACTACGTTCCCAATTCAGCTCTGGATATAATTCTTCAAAAGTTTTTATTTGTACCATATTTTTAAGTAACAAAAAGAGGTTGATGTTCCCCTTATTAGTCTTGTTTGGAGATTAATTTTGAGGGGCTGCACCCCACAAAAAAATCCTACTTAACAATAGGTAGGATATGTTCATATTATAACACAAATTCATAATTAAAGATACTTCAAAACATTCAGTTTTGAGGCTAAAATTTTATAATCCCCATCTGAATGCGCTCCTGAAATTTCTTGTTTTTTAATCCGCCTTTGAAATTTACTAGAATTGAAGTTTGCGAATTCTATCAAAAAGTCCGAAGGTCCGACGCAGGCTCTGTACAAGAAGTTCGAGAAACAAAACATGAGCAAACGCAAATTCAGTTTAAATTTCATTCGGCGGTGCCCTTCTTTCGTCCACTTCTTGGGCAAGCAAGAAATGGACATGTTTGTTTCCTGTAGAAGCGAGAAAGTAACAATTATCCTGCTTGGAAAAAGCAAAGGTCCTGGGTCTATCGAAGGTAAATAGTTAATAAATATTTTTTCCCAAAAGAAAAGACCACTCTTTTTGTATTCACTAACTAGAGTGGTCTTTGTTACTTAAACACTTCCCTCTTTTTTTGCCTCAATAGCTTTCTTTTCCTTTTTGCGCTTCCGCACATCGAAAACTATCTTTATGACAAGGGCCAAAACAAGGAGCGGCACCCCGCATACAAGCGCCATGTACTGCCCCGTACTCAACATCTCTCCCTTTATGAAGGTGATTGCCCCCAACGCAAGGAACAATGCGGTTACACTAAGATGTGCAATTGCCATCGAAAACATTTCAAGGGCAAACCCTGTTAGGAAAGGGGCTGTCCAGCCAAAGATTTTCCTTTTTGTAGAAATACAAAGCTGCATGGATACGATAGCCAGAAACAAGGTAGTCCCGGACAGAATCAGCAATGGCCAATCCCCTTTTGGAAGAAAGTCCGTCAATAACATCCCTGCCGCAATGCCAAAAAAGACGATTAACATGTAGAGAAAATTATCCTTCTCCGCATGTTTCAGGTACAAAATGTACCAGTTCACAAACCTTGTCCAAATCCTTTTCATTAATCCCTCCCGATGAAAGTGTTTATCTTCAAATGTTAAAGAGATCTACGCAGTTGTAGTCTCCGCCAGGCCCAGATAATAACATAAAAATAGGAAAAACTGTATTTTTTGCCAATAAAAAAGGCACAGCTTCTTGTGAAAGTTGTGCCTTTTTCGGCTAAGATTTTCCGTTTTTTAAAACACTTTTTTTATACCATTTTTCGTTTCTGGGTCTACCCACTTTTGTATCTTCTGTCCACCCTTCATTGAGTAATAGCCCCTCTACCCACGTTGCGCAGTTGCAAGCATGATTGTGGTCGCTAAACCCGTTTATCTGAACAACCTGTCCCCTAATGGAAAGTACTCTGGGATTGCCTAAGAAAGAATGATTTCTTTCTATTTCCAGAGAAATCCACCTGAGAGTACCGTTGTCTGTTGAGTGAAACTCTATAGACCTTTCAAAAACTTTTACGAGAATCTCGTACTTCATTTTAGCCTCCTTTGGAATCTAAAATGGAAAAATCTTAAGCCGGAATGTGCAAACTAATGGAAATTATACTCCCATATCTTCTTGGCGACCATTTCCAAAAACACTTGCATCGTATATCTGCTGGAGTAAATCATCGACTACATTCTTTTTAACACCGTTACCGTTTAAGTTTTCGACAATTTCCTCAACGTCCATATTTGCTCCGTCTATTATATTTTCATTATGAGGACCTTCGTTAATATCCGCCTTTGGAAAAATCAAATCGTCGTTGGAGAAGAAACATTCGTCGTGGGTGTTACATTCCTCTTTGCATACCAAGTTGGGGTCTTTCTTCAAACTTATGGCCAGGGATAGAATTTCACAACGCATCAAACCTTAAGGAACATCTTACACTAATGTTGCAAATAAATGGGAAGTAATTTTTTAATTTCCAAAAAGTTTTGAAAATTTAATAGCATTGATAAATCCCGCAGCTCCATAAGCCAAAATCAGGGATCCCAATAAATTAGTAACGGCAGTTGTCCAAAGATAACGTTTAATAGGAACTTTATAGGTTCCTGCCATAATACTTATAATTTTTCCGCCGTAACCCGGTACCATCCTTCCCACAATCAGAAATGCGATGGAATTAACAGGAAGTTTGCCCAGACCAAAGGGAATTTTCTTTTTATTTTTTTCAAAATTTGTGGCTTTGCCGAGTCTAATACCAATAAAATACTCAACCAAGGCAGCAAGAGTGTTACCGATAAAAGCAATTACCGCTCCCAAAAAGGGTCCATATGTAACTCCGACAATTACCGTAATCGGATCTGTTGTCAAAGGTGTCGGGGCCAGAAGCGGATAAAGAATTACGGCAACAATTGGAGCAAGGGCGCCGGACTTATATAGAATTCCGCTGATAAAATCTGAGTTTTTTACAAGTAAATAAATAACTGCCGCAAAAAAAACTATTCCCAAAAATGTCCAGATTGCATTTTCCTTTTTCATTATTACCCGGCTCCGCCTCCACCGCCCCCTCCTCCGCCTCCACCGCCACCGGAAAATCCTCCCGAACTACCCACGCCGGAGGCGCCGTAGCTTGCAAATGAAGATGAAAGTGCCGAAAAAGATGATGCAAAGTTCCCCATTCCTGCGACCCCGCCTCCACTATGATAAAAAACAGGATAAATCGCCGAATTTCTTTGCATCGCTTCGGAAAACTTAACCGGAAGCTGCGATAAAGCTTTTACAGAAATTCCGAGCACTGTCCCGTAAACCAAATATTTCTCCCAAAGAATTACCGAGTCAATCGGATAATTTTTTGTCACTGAATAATCCTTAAGCCATTTTTTAAATGCCAACCAACCCGATTTTTCAGTTCCTCCCCACTTACTTTTCTTACGCATCGAAGCCACAGAAACAATAAGGGCAACATCGCAAACCAAAAGTATCAACATTCCGGCAGGAAAATAAATAAATCCCTGGGAGGTAAAATAGAGGAAATTAACAATGCTCCAAAAGACCAATTCAAGAACACCTTTCCCTTGCATTTCCAGGCTTTCCTTTTCATAAAATCCCATATCTTTCAAATCTTTCTTGGCTTCACTTATCCATCTGGTCCAAAAACTGTTGGTTTCAACGGGACGCTTTTTGGCATAACCTTTTATTTCTTCAAAACTTATTTTTAGGTCTTCCTTTGTTTCCTTAATCAAATAACTCGAAAAAAGAAAATCAATAAGTTCCTTCTCTCTTTTGGCGACCACATCCCTGTAGCCGATGTTTTTAAGAACCAAAAAGTATTCATCACTGGAACCAAAAAGTGACTTCTTACCGCCTTTTACAAATTCGATTGATAAAATTTTTCTTCTGGTCAGTTCCAGAATTGTAGAAACAATAGATTTACCGGTCGGAGAACCGTTAAGTAATGTCTCAACAAGTGAAGGCTCCAGTTCACTCGGTGGTTCGTGTAAGCTCCCCGCCAAATTAACTTCCGGCAAAGGATCGTCTTTCCCGAATTTATAGAAGCGGACAACCCAAACAATAGTTCTAAATAAGAAAAACCCCAGAACAACAAGTATCCCGATCGTAAAAGCCATGCTTGTTCTTTTGGTTTTTTCCCCAAAAGATTTCTCTTCTTCCAAAATAGATGTCAGAGTGCCACTTCCTTTTTCTGCGTTTATAAATGAGGCGTTTGTGGGGAAAAGAACACGTACTTCAAAAAAAGTTTCAGAAGGAAGATTTGTTGCATTAAAGTACACCGAATTATTTGAAACGATATTAATTCTTCCGTTAAGAGGTCCGTGACCAAAAGCCCAAATTTGATCGTCGGGGGCATCGTATGGAAGAATAACTTTTGCATTTACACTCCCCACCCCTTTTGTCCATTCATCCCCAATCAGTTTCCAATAAAATTCCGAAATATCTTTATGATTTGTTACCGCATCGGTTATTTTGTAACTGACTGTAAAAGTTTTATCTTCACTATATGCCTGGTAATACCACTTTATATATACTTTTCCGGATTCTTCCGTTGCCGTAAAACTTGTTGCCCCGCGGACACTGACATCCTTAATCTGATGACTATCTAGAGGTATCCACTCATCTGCCCAGGAGAAACTTCCGTCAAATGAATATCTTCTTTCTTCCGTCACGTTGGCGGAGCCGTCTTTGTTAATTTGAACCGTAATAGTAGCCGAGGGAATTGAGTACTCTTTAGCCAAAACCCTACCTGTAAATAAAAACAGGAGTGTTCCAAAGATTACCGGAAATATTGCAAATTTTTTGGTCACAATAATACATATTAACCACAATCCTTGCTACGATGCAATTGGTTAACTAAATGGAGATTACTGTGTTTTCCTTGAAGTTCTCAGAAGTGCTCTTTTTTCCTGCTCGTCACGCATTATTGCCCTTTTAATTTCCTCACTTTTCAGATTTTTGTTTACGGCCTTTTGACATTCAGAATCAGGGCATGTGGTTACTGTATAAACAACAAGAGAATTCCCGACTTTTTCCTCACGGGTAGAAGTTACTATTCTTTGCTTACCACATCGGGTACAAGTACTCATATTTAAGTCCTTCCGCCTCTAAATCCGGCATGTCCGCCGTTTCTTTCACCGCGGCCAAATTTGCCGCGTCCGCCCTCTCGTCTTTTACCAAATGATGGTCTTTCGCTTCTAAATCCTCCGTGGGGTCTGTCTCCGAAGTTCCTTCTTCCTTCGGATCTGTCTTCCATAGGCTTGGCTTCCGCAACAATTAATTTTCTTCCACCGAATTCGCTATCGTTTAGTGTCGAGACTGCCTTTGTTGCTTCCTCAATAGTTTCCATTTCAACAAATCCAAAACCTTTGGATTTACCGGTCATTCTGTCTTTAATAACTGCTGCGGAGACAACGGTTCCAGCATCGGCAAAAAGGTTCTTGAGTTCGTCCTGGGTTGTCGTAAAAGGCAGACCTGCTACAAAAAGTCGTTTATTCATTAATTAAGCTTTGAGAGGTTATTTTAGTCACCTAAATGCAAGCTATGGGGGTATTATATCACGCCAGCCGCGATAAAGATACTTTCGGGAGGTTCCGCTTAGGCTTGATAGTATAAAACTTCTTGAAAAAAAGAGGTTCCCTTATTATCATTGTAGCTGTGAGCAAAAAAACGACATCCCTGGCAAAAAAGATTACCAAGGAAAGCAGTATTCAGACCTACTACACCATGCATCTTTTGGCCGACAAGGGTTTGACCGACAATTGTTTTAAAGGATATGCTTATTTCCGCTGGATCGATGACCAGATAGATATCGATATCCATTCCCTAAAAACACGTGTCGGTTTTATTAACCGCCAAAAAAAGATTATCAACGATTCCTATGAAGGAAAGGTTATAAAAGGACTATCCCCCGAAGAGAAAATCATCACCGAACTCATAAGTTCCGACACCGTCAAAAACTCAAAATTAAAATCTTTCATTATTAATTTTTTCAAAATCATTGAGTTTGATGCTTACCGCAGAGGTAAAGATATCACTGGAAAAAAACTCGATTGGTATTCGGTAACTTTAGGGCAAGCGGTCACCGATTGCCTTCAACATTTTATTGGCAACAAAGCTCAATATCCCGAATCCAAAGACCGCTGCAAGGCGGCAATTGCAGCCCATATCACTCATATGCTTAGAGATTTACGTGAGGACATTGTTAACGGTTATGTAAATATTCCGATAGAGTACCTAAAAAAGTACAGACTAAATCTCGACGATATTTATGCCGATGCTTTTATAAACTTTGTTAAAGAGAGGGTGAAGGTGGCCCGTAAATATTTTAAGTTAGGTAAAAAATACATAGATACCCTCCCCGTATTAAGGTGTAAAATTGCCGGGTACTGGTACCACGCCCGTTTTGAAAGGATTCTAAAAATAATCGAGCGGGATAACTATATTCTCAGGGAAGATTATTCCCGTGGACGAAGCCTTGATAATTATGCCAATCTTGCCTGGTTGACGGTAGAGGTTTCCTGGCGTCATTTTGCCAAAAAATAATATGTCGAAAAAAATCCCAACAGCCATAGTCATAGGGTCCGGAATCGGCGGTATTGCTACAGCCGCCCGGCTGTCACGCCGTGGTTTTAATGTTACTGTTTTTGAAAAAAATTCCAAACCGGGAGGGCGCTGTAATCAAATGGAGAGAAACGGCCACTCATTCGATACCGGTCCCACTTTCCTGCTTTTGCCGGATACGTATAGGCAAACTTTTACAGACCTTGGTGAGGTTATGGAAAACCATTTGAAACTCTATCGGGTAGATCCTACTTATCAAGTCCATTTCAAAAACAAGAAAGGACTAACTTTGACCTCGGATCTTCTCGAAATGCAAAAGCAACTTGAAAAAATAGAACCGGGCAGTTTTAACGGCTACCTGCGCTATCTGGAGGAAGGAGACCGCCACAACCGTCTTTCAACAAAATATATTCTGGAAAAACCTTTTTACAAATTTTATGAGTATATTAACCCCCAAAATTTATTGTTACTTCTTAGAGTAAAGGCTCTTACCAGACATTATCAAAACGTCAGCCATTTTTTCAAAAGCGATTCTCTTAGGGCAGGTTTTACATTTCAGGATTCCTACATCAGTGTCAGCCCGTATAAAGCTATGGCTACTTTTTCCATGCTTCAGTTTACCGAACTCGTTGAAGGTGTCTGGATGCCAAAAGGCGGAATGTATCAGGTCATAAAAGCTCTGACAAATATCGCCAAAAAATTAAAAGTAGAATTTCATTTCAACTCCCCCGTCGAAAAGATTAACTGCGAAGGGGGCAAGGTAACAGGTGTTACATTGGCAAACGGCAAGAAATATTTTGCCGATGTTGTCGTATCAAATGCAGATCTTCCTTATGTTTATAATCAACTTTTGCCAAAAAGTAATGAGGCCAAAAGATTACTCGATAAAAAATATTCATGCTCTTGTCTTATGTTTCTGTGGGCAGTTAAAAAACAGTATGGGCAGCTTTCCACTCACAATCTTTTCCTGGCAGGAGATTATGAAAAAAGTTTCAGTGCTGTCCTGGAAGATTTGAATCTACCGAAAGATGCAAGTTTTTATGTCCACTCTGCAATTCAGATCAATCCCCAGTCAGCTCCCAAAGGACAGGATTCATTAGTTGTAATATTTCCCGTCGGTCACATTAATAATTCCAAACACCAAAATTGGGAAAGTTTACAAAAAGCGGCGAAGACATTGGCATTTAAAAGACTTGCCGAAATAGGTATCAAAGATATTGAAAAACAAATTAAGTTTGAGGTAAAAATTAATCCCGATCAGTGGAAAGATTATTACAATCTTACTAACGGGTCGATATTGGGACTAAACCACAACTTTTTCCAAATGGGTTACTTTAGGCCGCAAAACAAACACAAGAAATATAAAAATCTGTATTTTGTCGGCGCCGACACTCATCCGGGAAGCGGACTTCCTGCAGTTTTACTATCCGCCGGTCATGTCACTAAGCGTATATTAAAAGGGTATCAATCAATAATATGAGAAAAGATAACAAAAATACTTCCTGGCAAAAAGTTGCCCCCTGGTACAACAAGATTACCGACGAGGGTCGGGGCCATTACTATCATCAGCACGTAGTAATCCCCGGCGTTCTCCGCCTTTTGGATATTGGTTCTCAACCATCAACCGTTAACCATAAATTATTGGATTTAGCCTGCGGAAACGGTGTTTTGGCAACAAGCCTACCTAAAGAAGTTGAATACAGGGGGATTGATATTGCTCCCTCACTCATCAATCAGGCAAAAAAAGGTGACCACAACCCAAAGCATGAATACATAGTTTCCGACATTACAAAACCTTTACCCTCGGCCGATTTCTCTCATGTCACTATCATTCTTGCCTTGCAAAATATCCAAAACCCCGGCAGAGTTTTACAAAACGCTTCGCAACATTGTAAAAAAGGTGGTGCTTTGGTCATAGTCCTAAACCATCCCGCCTTTAGGATTCCGCGTCAATCTTCCTGGGGAATAGATGAAGGTAGAAAAATTCAATACAGAAGAGTCGACAAATATATGAGTTCCATGCAAATCCCGATTAATATGAATCCTGGGGACCGCAGCAGTAAATTTACAATGAGTTATCACTTTCCACTAAGCTCCTATTCTAAAATGCTAAAAGATGCCGGATTTTTAATCGAGGTAATTGAAGAATGGACTTCAGACAAAGAATCCGAAGGACGCGCAGCTAAGATGGAAAACCGTTCACGATCCGAAATTCCTCTTTTCCTGGCAATTAAAGCCATTAAAAAATGAATAAAGAAAGATCGCAAATACCCTGCGTGATTAACCCCGAAAAGATTTGTGACTGTCCGCTAAGATCTTTGAATGCCGAGTATGTTAATTATGCGGGCAAAAAAGACAGAGGCATACGCTCTGCTATTCAGCGTCAGGGTTACGATCACGTTTCGCCGGGACTCATCAAAGAACTTCTCACCCACCCTCAGGGAGGATATTATACGGAGGCTTTTAATGCGGTCTTTGCATTTTCTCCTATTATGCGGGAGATCAGAGAAAATATTATTGATGCTTGGGTAAGGACAGTTTCAAGAGCCGTGGGTTACGATCAAAGCAAAATCCCCTGTCCAAATTTTCCCTCCGACAAAAAAGAATCCAAATGAAGCTTAGCTGACAAAAGCTAGAGTTTGCTTTTTTCCATCAGCTATTTGACTACGTCAAGTTCGTCCAATCTCAAACGAAAATTTTCTGTACTTCCATCCGGCATTTTCAATATATTTTCTGAATCCGCCAAGAATACTTTAGCCAAACCGATATGTTGAGCGTCTTTCTTCCTCAAAATATTCTCTGCTGTTCTCATCTCAATTCCGGATTTCCAAACTGCCCAAGTGTAATAATTATTATCTTTTAACCATAAACCTTCTTCCGACTCATCAAAATCTCTGAGGGTTTGTTCTGCTAAACCAATCCCCTTATCAATTCTGCCTTGTTTTATTAATGAATAAGAAAGTAAACCACTAAACTCCAGTCTATTTGTTTTTTCTTCCGGATTCTCCGACCGGTCAAAATACTCAAGTCCTTTTCTGTAATATTTTTCAGATTTTTTAAAATAACCTTTGTAATCCATATACCTTCCCAAAAATCTAAAAACTCTTGCCTTAACGGCCGGATCCAAATCCTCACTGTTTGCCTCGGCATAACTCTCCATCGCTTGAGATGAAATTTCCATAAAAAGAAAGCCTTCCGCCGCTCTAATTGGATTTATCCTGAATCTTTTTGATCTTTCCTCCATAACCATGTGCTGCGCGGAAAGAAACTCCTCTTGGTAAAGTTGCAATACCGCGGATTTTTCTCCCAATTTATCTGCTTCCAATAGTACTGTTTGAATATGAGGGATCAACATTTCTGAAGTACCTTTCATCTCTCTTTGGATGGCAATGTCCGACAAAATGGAAGGTAGATTATCTTTTGTGACAAATATCTCGCGTCCGATCTGACTATCTTTTTCCATGTTTGGATTTTACTACGAAATTATTCTGGGTCAATGGAGTCAGATGACCAAGGGAATAATATTCGCCAGGGAAAATTTATTTTCTATTATTCACAAGTAAATAGCATTGTCCTACTCGCGTAGTTATACGTGGTGGATGAAAGCATTCGAGTTTCCCCCCTTATTAACATTGCTCTTCCTGTTGTTTTGTCCAGCATGAATGTACCCGAATGGTCTTCGGCGTCATCATTAACATCTTGCACCCTCATTATTGAATAAAAAGTTGCAAATAGTCTTTTGGTGGTATTATTTTGAACCCTCCAGGGAAGACTAAAAATTAACATTTCTGAAAAACTATCGTCGTATTTATTCATCATTCTTAATGTTCCATTTTCAATGTTTAGCGTTATGGCCTTTACTGTGGAGGAATCAAAGAAATCCGACTGATGGATATTACTGTCCAAGTCGGCTTGATTAAAATAATCGTAAATCAAATTGCACGAATACGAGCTTTTGTCTTCCAAAGAATGAATGGGAGGAAACTTATATCCCGTATTGTTTTGCAACCTTGATTCAGAATAAAAACCAAAAAACATCCCCACTATAAACGAAAGCAAACTGGCAAAGAAGATATAAATGAAGACTGGTTTAAAAACCTTTTTCATTATTTCGTCTATTATAACTTACATAAAATTTGAAGTATAGCTTTCTATATGGAATAATCTGGACTTAGTAGTCCTGCTTCTTGAAGCAGCGGAAATGTATAACATTCTTTTTTCTGAACAATGGATTTTGGATAGGTGTTTCGAGGGACAAAGGACATTCTTTTGGGTGGTATTGCTAATCTCAATTTTTGTTGGCGTTAGCACGTTTATTGCTTTTAAGGAAGGTGTTAAAAAAATATTTTTCCGCATAATTTTGAGTTTAATAACTTTTGTTTCAGCGTTTATTTTGGTATTTATATTTATTATGCTGCTAGCGCATGTGGTGATTGGCTGTAGCATGGGAGCTTTTTGGACACCTATCAGAGCAGCTGGTACATATACCCACATTTTGAAAGATTACAAAGCCAAAAACGGTTATTACCCTAAAAGTGAGGAGGAAATGAGTAAACTTGCGCCGGATTTATATCAAAAAGTCAAAGATACTTCGGAAGATATATATATCTATGATACAAAAACAAATTCATACAAGTGGATTATTCGTACGAGCTTTTACTACATCACCGTGGTAGATCCGAATAATTACTATGTTATTTATAAAGTACCACACTTTTTCACTATAGCCCCCAGATCAAATCCAATATATCCGTCAGACTATCCAAAAGTGTTGGGGATCAAATAATGTAATTCCCTAATTCGCACTATCGAATACCGGACACGAAGCGAGTGAAACGGGCTGCGGGACCAGGATTCGCCGTGCAAAGCATGTAATTCCCTAATTCGCACTATCGAATACCGGACACGAAGCGAGTGAAACGAGCTGCGGGACCAGGATTCGAACCTAGATAAACAGCTCCAAAGGCTGCTGTCCTACCGTTAGACGATCCCGCAATAAAGGTGCTACAAACGTCTTGTAGCATGTGTATTTTATACCAGTTTCCCGAAAACCGCGAGCTTGTTTCATCTTGATTATTTTGGACTTCCCCGCTATATTCCCCTTATGGAAAGAGCACCTCTAAAATTTATCTTTTTTATCGGCAAGGGCGGAAGCGGAAAAGATACACAGGCAAACTTACTCCTGGATAGATTTCAGGATTCCGTAAAAATATCCACGGGAGATGTTTATAGAGGCGCAAAAGACAGTATCGGAGAATACGCCAAATACCACAGTGTTTTGGAATCATGTATCACAAACGTCAATTCCGGGGGCTACATTCCGGACGAACCGATTGTAAATATCGTCAAAGAGGTAATTTTGGAAAAGACAAAAAGTGGCATTAACACTTTTCTTTTTACAGGCTTCCCCAGAACCGTTAAACAGCTAAATCTGGTTGATGAGATGTTTTCGGATATGTCTCAGGACTTTGAAATTTTCCAAAATTATATCTACTACCCCGTTTCCGATGAGGCCACCAGAAAAAGATCCGAGATGAGAAATGAGATAGCAAGGGCATCTGGGTTGTCCCTCAGAGAAGATGACAGGCCGGAATCTGTCGAGAAAAAGCTAAAAGCTTTTTATGAACTAACCAATCCCCTGGTGGAAAAGCTGGCTGCCGAGGGCAGGTTGATAACAATCGAGGCAGAAAGAACCGTCCTTGAAATTGAAGCAGAAACTTCCATAAGGCTGTCCAAAGAAAGAGTCTAGCCTTCGTGCTTGAGGAATCACCCCTAAACGAGTAAAATATGGAGCGTGGATGAATGGTGTGTCTATATTGTTGAGTGCAGCGACCAATCACTCTACACCGGAATTTCAAACAACGTAGAAAAACGGGTTTGGAAGCACAATAACAAATTAGGTGCGAAGGCAGTCAAAGGAAAGCTGCCTGTAAGGCTGGTTTATAAAGAAATTATCGGTACAAGAAGTCAGGCGGAAGAAAGAGAACGAGAAATTAAAGGCTGGAGAAGAGAGAAAAAATTAAACCTAATCAAAAGTCGTTTGTTAAAGGAATTACCCTGAATAATCTTAATTTTTAGGGACACCCTGAGCAAACTTCGTTTGCGAAGGGCCCATAGCTCAATGGTAGAGCAATTCCCTTTTAAGGAAGCGGTTGAAGGTTCGAATCCTTCTGGGCTCACCAAAAAACTTCCAGTTTTTCGGTGCAAGCACTTTTTCATTGATATTAAATAACAAAAATTATTCGAGGTTTTTAGGATTTATCTTGAAAAGCTTTTGCTTTTTAGGGTTTACCCTGAAAAATTCTTCGAATTTTTTAGGGCCCCATCGTCTAGCGGTCTAGGACATCAGGTTTTCAGCCTGAGTACCTGGGTTCGAGTCCCAGTGGGGTCACTCAGCTTTGATTTTCTTGAAGAAGTAAATTTATAGGATATATTTTAGGTTTGAAAAGTGTTCCAATCCCAGTGGGCGGTAATCACCGTATAAGATTAGGTATAAGAAATTAGTATATGCTTTTGGTTTAAAAGGTTCTATTTCCATTAGCACGAGGGGTGGAACGATTTTAGAATCTATTCGTTTGAATTAAAAAATTTTTGGTAGATGCAATATAATTAGCTATGGATTCAAAAGATCGATTCAATTTATCTCCAAAAGCAATAATTGAAGCAGTAGACTTCCAAAAAGAACAAGAAATAATTAATGGTTTACCTGCTAATTTATCAAATGAGTTTCTAACTGTAGCTCAGATATATAGTAATTTAGAATCTGGTAAAGATTGGCAATTACCGGAGGCGGTTGATCCGCATATTTCTGCTGACCTACATCTCATTAAAATACTTGAACCCCTCAAACTTGAAAAGTCTCTGCCGTTCGATAAACCTGAAAATCGTACTCCCACTCAAAGAAGGTTGACCGCCCTAGCAATTCTCAATTACTGTTACAGTCCTAAAGAAATGGCAAAAAGGACTGGATTAACTGCCGAAGAAATTGAATCTACAAGTCATTACAGCCGTCAAGCAGTAGCTTTGGCTGGTACAGAGCTGCTAAAAAAGGCTTATGATGCTAGTCCAACTAACGGTGAAGTTATTGATCCAGACAGTTTCAGTCGTCCTTATGTAGTTTTTATCACACCTGAAGACATTCGCAAACTTGGGCATAAAAAGGGATACGGAGGCTTAGTATATGAAAGGGCTAAGATGGCAATTGTGACTGGGACTGAAAAATTGCCGTTTTATATGGAGTACGATGAAGTCGCAAATCGAGCCCAAAGATTATTCATGTCAATTCATGAAATGGCACACTTACTTAGGCTCTATCAGAAAGAGCAATTACACTACGAGTATATTCAAGGTGAATATGAACTGAAGTTGGGACATCGAGTATCTGGAAACTTAGAAGAAGGAGGAGCCACCCTTTTAACTATTCTTGCTGGCTCAAAATGTGATTTAGATTTTTCAAATGACGGACCCACTGATTACAATGAAGCCGCAAAAAGAATTACTGAAGGTTTAGTTCCCAAGTTAGTTAATAAAGCTCAAGAAAGATGGTCCTATATTCGCAAAGATTTCTTTACTAAGAATGTTAATGATATCGATTCTATTAGAGACACTATTTCTGCTCAAATAATGTTGGGCGATTTCTCTCTTTTGTATCGGTTAACACAAAGCAGTAAGGTTGACTCAACGCAAGCCAGATGGGTTAGAACAAAACTTAAAGGTGGTTTTACTCGGGATAATGCTTGGGCTGAAACCTCAAGGTTTCTTTCTGATCAAGAAATTTTTGGAGTTGAATTAGATTACATAAATCCAAAGTGGTTCTGTGAACTTCCCACAGAAAATAATGGCAATCAAGTCATCGGGGATACCAGACGAGGTGTGAACAGGGAAGTAAGTAATAAAATTGGTCGTCTGCCAGTTTTATACAATGATTTCGGTAAATTAATTCAATTTACTGATGAAGATCATTTTGAAGTTTATGATAAGGATTCGAATACTTGGCAAAAAGTTAATACCTCCGACATAGACATTTCAAAGCAACCTCGACTTCGCGTAAATTACTTAGATGTCTATACGGATTACGGAAAATAGTTCTACATTTAATAAATGTAATATTTTTATATATCTAAAAAATCAGTAATTTACCGACTTATTTGGTTAACACCCCCGCTTGGACTTACTCCTGCGGAGGACAGTCTCATTTGCAGATTTTGTCTGCATTTAAGTATGTAGGGACGTAAGATACAAAAAATCAGCTGGAGTGGCGGATTCTAAAAGAGATGTTCACCGCCTAGGACTCAAAGCATTGGATTTGAATCTAAGAGACAATAGGCTATTAAGTTAGTTTTTAAACCAAACTTTTCGATTTGCTCGTATAGATGAAGAATACTGGCAAGCATGGGTTCCAAAATCGGGACAGTGGGCTCACCGAAAAATTGAAATTTTTTGGTGCAAACACTTTTATTCTGCAACCTGACTTTGAGTCCCAGTGGTGTAAACACCTATTAACCTTCTAATTTAGTGATGTTCTTCCGGAATTTGACAAGGCTGTTTGGCTTTGATAATATAGGATACGTTAGAC
>Ga0209416_1001403_pt1 | contig 16767 bp, 10 predicted proteins | sample RifGroF1_FD_184001 | JGI IMG/M metagenome (GOLD analysis project Ga0209416, IMG submission 184001) | Groundwater microbial communities from Rifle, Colorado, USA - Groundwater F1 (SPAdes) (version 2) | ecosystem: Environmental > Aquatic > Deep subsurface > Groundwater | place: Rifle, Colorado...
TAACGGCGTTTTATTACAACATAAAAAATTATAAAATCAAGCGTTAAGCTAAAGCATAATAGAGATATTATATTATAACATAAAAAGTTATAAAGTCAAGCGTTAAGCTAAAGCTCAAGGGGTGTATTTAAGGGGTGTAAAGTTATCCACAACTTAGCGACTTGATAGGAGCTATTGCTATATTAACGCTAACCTTAGCCTATTGACAGGGTTAAGATTATGCAGTATAATGTATGTATTAAGGATTTAAAATAAAAGTCTTTAATGGTGGAGCGATTGGATTTATCGGGATAACATTGACGCGCCGACCTATGGCGGGTATGAATGGTAAACCGATTAAAAAAGTTATTTGACAACAATTAAAAATCTTCTGCTGGTATCCCAAAAATAAAAGAGATATAGCAAGGCCTACGGCCTGAGATGATAGCAATTTATTTTTGAACGGAACGAGCGGATAATAAAGAATAAGCGTTAAGCTAAAGCTTAGCGACACTATCGGAGGCGTTGAGTTATCCCGCTTGAGCGGTCAACGCTTAACGCTTCCGATAAAATATTATCAATTAAAATATAAAAACAATATGACAAAAAAAGATTATATTATGTTGGCAAAATTAGTAAATTCTCATTTATTGTATGTATCTGTAAAGAATGTACCAGAATTTATTCAAAATTTAGTCAAAGAATTAAAAAAAGATAACCCACGGTTTGATGAAGTAAAATTTAAAAAAGCTTGCGGAATTATTAACTAAAAAACAAATAAAAAACAATATGCGAGTCATCTATTATTCGGGAACATTAAGAAAACAAATGCAAGAATATCACGACAAAGAAAACAAAAAACAAAAATGGGAAATCGCCGCAATTATAGTATTAGTCTATGGATTATTGATTTATTCCGCCATTATATGAAGTACGCTATTTTTTCTTTTTCGGGAACGGTTGCGGAATTGATTGAGGAACTAAACAATTGGAACGCCTAAAAAAGATAACCGGCCAATAGGCCGGTTTTCCTTTGCGCTCTTTTTTCTTTTGTGAATTCATAGGGGTTTTATACTACTTGACAAAAAAGAGAAAAGTGTTATAGTTTTCGGCCTATTCTTATGGGAATTTCAGAAATGGGGTAGTGCGGGAGTTTTTTTTAAATACCCACGGGCAAAATTTTCTCTCTCCTTTCCTTTCCTTTTTTTTCATTTCACCATTTCAATTTGTCAATGGGGGAGTAGGCTTTAAATAATACCCATTCGTATATATAATAATATATACACCCCAAATCTCTCTCCATATTCCCAAAACCGCTCTCCCCAAACCCAAATTCCGCCAATCTAATATTATTTTTTTTTAATCTCACATTACTGTACTCCCTTTCTCTTTCTTAACCAAGGAAACGGCTTTAACGGGTTGCCGATTCAACGGCGATTCAAAAAAAAACAAAACAAAACACTAATGTTCTCCTATTAGTCAAAAGGGTTGACTTTTAGAACAACTCATTGTGTAATATTAAATTACACTATGCGTATCCAATTATTTGCGTTCTCTCCTTTTAAAACATTACGAAGATGTCTTAAAGCTTAAAAAGTTTATGGCGCTGTTACCGTTAGAATAGATTTGCCACTAATCAAGGAATTGATACGATGACCTTGAAAACAAAATTGGATTTCTATTCTCGCTTATCCGCCAACTTTTTAATAGGACGGGGTTTCCCTAAGCCGTTATAGGGACAGTTCAAGCTTTATTATGACGGTTGGGAGTGGCAATAAAACTTGTGTTTCTTTCTTGAACCGGAGGAATCCGTGTTCCTTAGGTTATAGGCTTTTCTGTCAGGCGACCCCTATAATTTGAGTTGCAGTCGCCGGTTAGTAAAAACTAACCATTTTAAATCCCTAAATTTAAGGAATTAAAACGGGAAGTCTTTTTAGCTTCTTCAGTGGTAATTTTAGCTTTTTCCACCAGATATATTTGTCGGCAATTCGGGCAATAAAGGTGATAAGTGAAACAATAAGCTCTTTTTAATCTGCTTCTTGTATCTTTTGTTATTCTTTTAATTACCGGAAAATTGCATTTTCTGCATAAATCTCCTTCTTTTTCAATTTTTCTTTTCATATGAGCTTTAGCTTAACGCTTGGGGCTTTAGCCTTAATTTATGCGCATTTAATTCCTTTTCAGCGCCATCATCAAGTAAAAAGAACAGTTGACAGATGATGGCGTTGAAAAAGAGCTAACCTTAGCAAATAACGAAAAAAACCACTCGGTCTTTTTACAGACTTTGTGGTTTTAATCGATGAAGATACTTTTCAGTACTAAAATATAACCTCATAAGATGATTATAGCATACCCTTAAAATCTTGTCAATAGCCTTAAAGGGTGCTATATTTTAATTAACTAAATTCATTATATACCTATGCCCGTTATTAAGTCAAGTACCTCTGTTCTTACGGAGGATTTATACAAGCTGAAAGAAAAGCCGGATAAAACCTTACCCGGAACTTTTATAAGCCAAATGGAGAAATCTCCCCGCTTTCCGGAGGCTAAAGAGTTTATTTGGAAAAATATTCGGCTGACCCACAAGAAATTGTTTTTGGCGATGAAAGAAAAGTTTTCGGAGATTCCTTTTTCTTATCAGACCTTATATAAGATTCTTGCTCGGATGAAGATAGAGGAGGGGATAAAAAGCGATGAAGAAATGTATGCGCTCCAAAAAGACGAACAGGAAAGGATTTTAGGGGAAAAGGAAAATCAAATGGCGCGATTTCACGAACAGAGAAAAAAACATTCAGTGGCTATTAAGCTGGCGGCGATGGGACGAGTTAAACATTTTGGCGTAGCGCCCGATATTTTAAGACGAGGACAAAACGACCCGGCTTATTTTGCCGAGAATATTTTAGGGGTAAGGCTTCATCCCGGCCAGAAATTCTTTTTGCGCTTATTCCTTATTTTTAAGAAATTGGTGTTCGCGCCCAGCAATCAATACGGCAAATCTTTTATGGTGGCCGTCATTCATATTTGGGCCGCCTTTTATAAATTCAATTTAAAGGGTTGGGACGAAGACGAGAGTTGGATAACCAATAAGGGGCTGGTCTTTCAAAAGTATAAGACGGTCAATATGGCTCCCCGCTTGGAACAGGCTTCGCAGGTTTATGAGTATATTCTTTTAATTCTTCAATCCCAATTCTTTTGGGATAACGACCCGGACGGTGTCAAATCCGATTATATCCATAATGAATGCCGCTTGCAGAACTTTTTGATTGAACCCTTAAAACTGCCCTCCCGTTATTTGGTGTCGGGCAAACCGATTATTTATTCCAATGGCGCGGAAACTAAAATCGTTTGTACTAAAGGGGACAAGGGCGCGATGATTCAAGGCCAGCAATTCGGCTTGATATCAATGGACGAATGCGCTTTGGAGCCGGGTTTAGAAGATATGGTGATGGCGCGCTTGCCGTCCCGGCTGGTCAAGCACGACGGCACCCTCTGCTTAATCAGCACGGCGGACGCGGACGCGCAGGAATCCGGCGCGGAATCCCAATCCAACACTTATGAGTTTTACGAGAAATTGGTAATGACCGGGATGAATAATACCGAACCGTATCATTCTTTGTTCGCGGAATTATGGGAGGAAAAAGGCTCTCGTTCAATCACCGATATTTTAAATGAAATCAAATCCAAGGCGGGCGAAGAAACGGATACTTGGAAATCTTTTCTTGGCAAGATGACGGATAATATTTTCTTGTCTAAAAAGATAATCGCCAAGAAAAGAAAAGAGATTGAGGAAGATTCTCCGGAAATGGCTCAACAGATTTTTGAGGGCATTTTTGTCGGCAATGTGGGCAAGTACTTTAACGCGGACGCGGTTAAGAATTTGTTTTCCGGCGATTGGGAAACCCAAGAAGCAAAATCCGGCCGAACTTACTGCATTGGCTGCGATTTTGCGGCCGGTAAGGTTTTTTATACGGTTTATACGGTTTGCGATATCACTGATTGGCGGGACGGCTTTGTTCCCATTGTTAAGATAATCAGGTATCGGGGAAACTCCAAGAACCCGCAAAATCAGATTCAAGAATTGATTGAATTGGCCGAGGAGTATAATGACGCGGATGTGGCCATTGATGCCAGCTCTTTAGGCGGTTCAGTGATTCAAAGCTACCTTGACACAATCAATACTTTCCCCAATGGTTTCCGGGCGGAAGGCAAAAAAGAGCTGATGTTTGCATTGCGAAAGTTTTTATTGTATAATAATAACGAAGGTAAATTCAGAGCGCCAGCGCCTGATGGAAAGCTTAATGCTGACCCGTTTATGGCCTTAAAAAGGGAATTAAATGCGTATCGGGAAGATGATAAGAGGTTGATAAAAGATTGCGTGATGAGCCTCGGTCTGGTAGCGTGGCGTTTGGAACAGCTGGTTCAAGAAGACGATGTGCCGATTATGACTTATTTTGACCCGCTTTCTTCGGCGGAAAGCGTCCAATTCTGGAATTAACGAATATGTTAAATCCGTTTACTTGCGAAAAAGAAGAAACAATGGAATCTTCCATTGCTTTGAGTTTGCTTAAAACGAAGTTTAATTCGTCCGGACTTTTATTTGACGCTCAAAGAAGAATTGATTTGTATAAAAAATATTTGGACTATTACTTGGGCGACGCGGACAAGTATATGGTCCGGGAGCCGGGCCGCCACAAAGAACAAGTTAATCTGGCGCGCCGCGCCGTTTCAATGATTGCCCACTTTATGATGGACGAATTTCCGGAAGTCCGCGTACCGCGGGATTCGGAAATTATGGCCGGGTATGATATCAGCAATAAAGAAATTCCTAAGTTTTACGAAGAAGTCAATCGCGCCGAAGCGCTGGGGAAAATTATTCGGGAAAAGGTGTTGGATGAAACCTTACTGAATGTGCTGGAATGCCAGAACGGTTTGGAAACCGGCATTTGTTTGGGCGATACCGTTCTTTATCATCCAATGGGAGAAAAAGATGTTTTGAATATTCAGAATATTTTTCCGGGTCATTGCCGAATGGTTTATTCTTCCTCTAAATTTGACCGGCTTCAAGAAATTTTTATCATCACTCTCCAAAACGCTTCCAGTATTTTAGACCAATACGGAGTAAATGAGAAATTTAATTTCTCCGACACCGCTTTTAGCGCTTCCAATATCTGGGACTTTGGTTTATTGCAAGGTTCGGACTTGGTTCCGGTCATCACTTATTACAATGAAAAATATACGGTCAAGTTTACCGAGAAAAATATTTTAAAAGAAACATCTTTGCACGGATTTTCCGAACTGCCGTTTAAAATGATTCCGTCTTTCCAGAGGCCGTTTCAACCCAACGGCATTTCTTTATTGGCCGATTATATTCCTTTAATCAATCGATACAATGAAATGATTTCCGATGAAATGGATATCGTTAAAATTTATTCCAAACCCAAGGTGATTATTTCCAACGCGACGCAGAAAGAAGTGGACGCGCTGCGCGCGATGTGGAAAAGCGGCATTGTGGTTTCCCGCAATAATATCAATGTTCAAATGTTCGAGCCGAAAGGCAATGTTTACAATATGGAGCAAGCGCTTCACCGCGTCACTGATGAGATAATGAAAGTGCTGGGTCTGCCTCCGGCCGTTTGGGGAACGCCCGAAGGGTCAATCAACACCGGCGTTTCTTTAACTGTCCAGTACACGCCCACCTTGCAGATTGCCCAGACGATTTATAAAAATTGGCGTCCGGCTTTAAAAGGTATTTTATCTTTTTATTTAAAAGAATTGGAAAAAAGAAATAAGGAATATTCTTATGAGATTGACGGCAAGAAAAAGACCGTTAAATACAAAGAATTGATTAACGGCAATTATTCCGTAGAACTGAAACCGCGCTTCCGCTTCCCGCGCGATGAATCGATTATGATTTCCAATGTGGTTAATAAGACCGACCGTTTGGGCTTGCCTCGGACAATCGCTTTGGAAGAACTGGGCTATCGCTCGCCCGAGGATGTGATGACTTTGAAAGCGTGGGAAGACTTCAACCCGATTCTTTCTCCGGAAAAGATGTCCGATATGGTGATTAAAATGCAACAGAATCAAATGGCCTTGCAGGAAAAGATAACGGCCTTAACTCCTCCTCAACCTACCCAGCCTTCCGGCGGCACAATGCCTAATCCGGAAAATATGGGACAGGGCAATCCGACCAATCAGCCGGTTGCCCCCACCGGTCCGGTTCAGCCCGGCTCCGTGGTAATGCCTCCTCAATAATATTATTATTATTATTATTTAATTAGAATTAGTATGATAGAAAGATTCCCAACGATAATAAATAAACCGGAAACAAATATGGACCGCATTAGAATTGAAGGAGCGAAAAAAAAAGCGCTCCGAAGCAGGTTTCCAAATTTAGAAAGATTCCCAACAATAATAGATGAACCAAGAGGCGACCCTCAAAGAATAAGTGACGATATGAGAAGAAAAACTCAAGCGCGTGAAGACCAGTTGAGAAAAGAATATACTTTAATAAAACCTATAGAACAACCTAATGAGCGACCGATAAAAAGAAGACAAAGTAAAAGAATGTGGCAATAATACGTTAATAATATGCTTTGGAAAAATCAATTAAAGAAAATGAATGTTACATCTTCGGTCGCCGATGCGATGCAACGCGCCCAATTTTGGAGGCAGACCGCTACCGCGCGCGATAATGAAATGATAATGAAATGGGTAAACGGCGACTTGCCGGGCAAGTTTGATGAATTGAATTCTTTTTTTCAATCCCGTTTATCCGGTTCGGGAACTCGGATGGAAAAGGAGGGGATAGCTACCGCTTTTCAAGGAGCTAAAAGCACTAAATCAAATTTAGATGACGCGATGAATGAACAAATGTTTAAAGACGGACATTTGTCTTTTGCCGATTTGGCGAGTTATGTTTCCAAGAGAAAAGGGGAAACCCCGTCTGGCGAGAAAGAATATATTTTTAAAGAATCCGGCGGACAGCAACTGGATAATTTAACCCGGATTTTTAATGAATCGCAGGAAACAACGCGCTTTGCCCAAGAAAAGGATATGGGAACTAAATTCAATACCGGAATGATTGATTATAATACTTATAAAGGATTTTTAGATAATCAACATAATTTATACGACCCGGCTTCCGCTCGCGCGGCATCAATCAATGAAACGCGTTATCGGATTACTCCGGACTTTAAACTTAAAGAATTGGAATCAATGTTCAGGACGGGCGCTTTCGCGCAAAGGAACGCGGAAGGCGGTTATGACCAAGAAGAAAATCTTACCGGATATATCGGCGCGTTAAAGGATTTGGAACAACGCTATGGACACGGTTCAGATGAACAAAGAAAAGTAAACACTATGGTTCTTGACGCGGATGACACGCGGCGGCAATTCAGATTCTCCGGAAAACTGAATGCTCAAGCGACAATATATAATAATGCGTATGGAGGATTTATGAAAGCGAAATCGGATTATGATACGGCTGTGGAGCAATATCGAATGAATCCCACTTCGGAAAATTATGCCAAAGTGCAAAATGCTTACGCGCCTTATAAAACATCTTTTGATTCTTTTATAAACGCGGAAACGGATTATAAAAATTTGGAAAGAGAGGCCGGAAATTTGACCAAATACGGTATGCCGATAATCACCGCTAAAGCGGTGCCGGGTCTGACTGATATTACTCCTATTCAAACCCCCACCCCCGCTCCCGCTCCCGTGGATAATGCTCAACCCACCCCCACCCCTGCTCCTGATACAAGTATTGTCCAACCGCCTGTTCAAGAAATTGTCCAGCCTCCTGCTCAAATTACTCCTCCGGCGCCCAGCTATAATGTTCGTCAGATTTTGAATGCGAATGCTATGAAAAATATAAGTCAAGGAGATTATTACAAGGTGGGCGACAGTTTTTTCCTTCGTTCCGGATTGGACTCGCGAATGTATGAAAATGCCGCGGTTATGGGCGGATATAAAGGCAGTTATAAGGATATAACACGCGCTGATAATCCCAATTTTGAAAAGATTTTAGATGTAAATTCTTTAAATAAATATAAAAAAGACGGGAAACTTCCCACTTATGTATTTAAGGTGGGCAATGATTATTATGTCGACCCGACTAAAAAAATAACCGGTACCACTAAAACAGTGACCGGCTGGTTATAATTTATGGCTTACGATAAATTTGAACTTCCACCCAATACAGGATTCACCGCTCCGGTCAAACCGTCAGAGCTTTTAGGTTTTCAAGAAAAGCTGGCGATGGCGCCGATTGAATTCAAGCAAATTCAGCAGGATGCTCTTTCCAAAAGATTAAGTAATCTGGCCGAGGAATGGAATAATGAAAAAGTGGATAATAAAAAGTTTTTCAGCCAGTTGGATGAAATTGGTAAACAGGCTACCCCCGGAGTTTTTCAAAATCAAGTGAACACGATGAAGAGAGTGTATCAGCATAAATCTTTGGAAAGAAACTTGGAAACGGAATTTAATACTTTATCCGGCGATGTGATTTCTAAGAAAGTCGGTTTGCAGGAAGCTTATATTAAAGTGAGCCAGCTCTCCAAAATGGCGGCCGTAGGCGGGTCAAAAAATCTATCCGCCGCTTATTATCTGCGCGGCCAGCAACTGTTGAATCAAATTAAAAATGAAATGGAATCGGAACGGCGCGCTCTTTTAGGCGAACAGAAAGCGGCGGTTAAGGAGGAAGAAAAAGCCAGACAAAAAGCGGCTGAAGATTCTGTTGCTGATTTATTTAATTGAATTATTTTATTATGGCTAATCAAATATATTTAAAACCCCAAGAAAAACTCGATGAAGCTTATCGCCGTTTAAAAAACTACGAGATAGGCTTTGACACATTTATTCAATTAACCGACCCCGGACATCCCGGAGGGATTTGGAGCGATAAATTGGCTCAACTGGACGCTGTTCAAGAGAATAAAGATACTTGGAATTATTTAAGTTCTGATACGCAAAGTAAAATACTTAAAGCCAAACAAGAAATTTTAGCGGGGAAAGTTCCCGAAGGAATGGCTAATCCTTATAAAAATTATGATGACCGAGTAGCCGCGGAAGAAAAAGGGTCAGCCGAGAGTATTTTTAAAGATTGGCGGTTGAATATTGAAAGCAATGAAGATAAAATGGTGGGGGTAATAGATATGTCTAAAGAGGGAGCGATGAATCTGACTATGGTCGGCAAATCGCAAATTAAAGATAATGATGATTTTATAACAGTCAAAATAAATGACGGCGAATCTCCGAGCGGTGTTCCTATCAATCCGCGCCAAGCGGTTTTTAAAGGAAGATTGGAAGGAACCGACCCGGAAAAACGATTAGTAGTGAATCTGCCCAATGCTCAAGGGACGCTTTCAATCAATCGGGGCATAACTGGCGCTTCCGCCGGTTCCTCATATACTAAAGCGGGACGGATAGCCGCCGCTCAAGCGGCTCGTCAAGCGATGAGAGATGAGGGTCAATTTATTGATTCCAACGGAATAAGCCGTCAAATTTCTTCCGACCCGGCTGACCCGGATGGAGCTTTTTCTATTGTTTTAGATAAAGATAAACACGAAGAAAATACTAATAAACTGAAATATATCAATCAAATGTACCGGCAGACTATCGGTTCTCCCGATTTGAGCAGTCCAACCGGAGAAAAAAGTTCGGAAGCTCCGGCTGATTATTTATCATATGCTTTGGATTCATTAAATTCGGGAATGGATATAAATACTTTACAAAAACAAATGCAAGGCGATTCGCGCGCGATTGCCAATCGTACTCAACAGAAAGCGTTAATTGACGCGCAAAACGCTTTACCGGCCGCGCCGCAACAGGAACAACCGCAAACGCCTCAAATGACTATTCCGGAGAATCAATCCGCTTATAATCTTGGTCAAGGCGCTTTGGGTATGGCGGCGGGCGCGCAAGGAGGGGTTGAGGGCGCTATGGGTGTAGCCGCTCAAAATGTTCAAGGAGCCAGAGGAGCCGCTCAAGGAATTGCTCGCGCGGCCGCCCCCGCGGTTCAAGCGGTTGGCCAAGGTATCGGGCAAGTCGGTCAAGGAGCGGTTGATATTGCCGGACAAAATTTAGCTTCCGCTTTTAATGCGGCGCAAGGCGCGGCTTCTAAAGGCGTAGGCGCTTTTCGTTCCTTTGCCAAGGGTTTATTTGGCCGATAATATATGGAGCTTTAGCTCTGATTTATGGCAATTTTTCAAGAAGCGGAAAAAAAATATAAAGAAGAAATGATTGCTTCGCAGCAAAAAACTGCGGAGAATTTTGATTCGCAAAAATTTTATGCCGAAGCGCAAAATGTAAACACGGAACGGCGGCAAGCTTTGGATGATTGGATGAATCAGGTGAAGCAATCCACCGGCGGTCAAGATTGGTTAAGGAGAGATATTTTCCCCGCGCCTGCGCCTCCTGATTTTAGAAGCGAGGCGCAAAAATTAAAAGATAAGGGAGTGGGAACCTTTTCTTCGGAAGGAATAAAAAATACTCTTATTTCCGCGCCGGTGGAAGTGGGGAAATCAATGTGGAATGTGGCCAAAGGATTGCCGGACGCTTTTATTTTCAGTCCGTTGCGGACTTTCGGTTCTTTTGCTTTTAACGCGGTTGACCCTTTTTTAAAAAAAGACTCGGCATTGCGCGCCGGTTTGAAAGAATATGGGATAATGACTACGCCAGAGAAGCATAAAAAAGAAGCGATGGATTGGGCGAGAACGGTGGTGGCGTTTAAATATTCCAATGGAACCGCGGATGATTTTGAACGGAAAGCCATAGAATATTATGATAATCATAAAATGCAGATGGCTTTAGCCGGACCGCTTATTTCAATCGGCGATGTAATGCTGCTTCCCGGTTCTTGGTGGAAGTTGGGCAGGGCGGCGATAAAAGAAGTGGCGTTGGGCCAGAAAACAATCAGCGAGGTTTATGGAATTTCCAAGACGGGTTTGGCGGGTAAAGTATTTAATAGAAAATTGGTTATTCCGAGAAAAACCGGACAGGCTGTAAAAACCTTAGAAGAAAGAATATCCAGTCTTAAAGCTTTAACTGCTAAGAGTGCGGAGTTTACCGTGGAAGCGGAACCAATCAGAATGGCCGGACACGCTGATATTAAAGTAATAGGCGGAGAAGATACGATTAAAACAGCCGGGAGAATAGCCGGTAAACTTGTTGATGATACGGCTCCGATGACCAAAGAAGCGGCGGAAACCGCCGCTAAAGAATTAACAAATAAAGCCTATAAAGGCGTTGATGTTTTTGAAGTTGATGTAAAGGGCAAAAAAGGTTGGTTGCCGACTTATTCGGAACGGCCGCCAAAGATTGATATTGGCGACATAGGGGAAAAAGCCGTATTGCAGGAAAAGGCTTTTAAAGAGGCGAATCAAATTGTGGAAAACGGTTCTGATTTGATGAAGAAAAAATTATTGCAGGTTTTGGATGAAACCGGCGATAATATTGATTTTTTTATAAAAGATACGCCGGAGGCGGCCGCCATAAGAAAATATATTCACGAGGATACTCCCGTTAAAAAGACTTTGGAAATAGCTCCAGAAATGAAAGCAATGGATGCGGCTGATGCGGCGACTCATCAGAAGTATCAAAAATTGCAGGAAACCCAAGTGGAATTAGATGGTTTGAAAGAAGCTTTAAATCAACATCCTTTTGATGAATTGAAAAAATTGCTTAAATTAACAGTGGGAAAATATAAGAATGAATTGCCGGAAGTAGGCAAAGAAATTACCGGCGCTAACGCTAAAACTATTTTTGGCCGGTATGGCGATGAAATCGCCGCTGGCTTGGGATACGCGGACAGCGAAGCTTTGCGCGCTGATTTTTTGAAATTCAAGGAAATGCTTGACCGCCAAAAACTTTTAGATGACGAAATTAAATCGGTTGGCAAGGAATTGAAAATTAAAGAAACGACTTATGGATATAGCGCGACTGATTATCCGGAAGCGGCGGATAAGTTTAAAGCGGAAAAATTAACATCTAAGGAAGCGCAAAAAGCGCAAGCTTTTCAAGAAGCGATGAATAAAGAACTTGACCGCTTGGCGGGCAAGGCGGGCGAGTGGGAAACAAAACTCCAAGCGCCGGTGGAATATAATCGTGATATTGTTTTAGGTAAAGCGATTTATGGACCGATAGATAAATTTTTGGATATAGTCGCTAATCCGGCCAAGGCTAAATTTGAGAAAATTTTTCAATCGCATATGTTTGAAAATTATTGGAAAACTCTGGCGCAAATTGGAAAAAAACAAGCTCAAGATTTATCTTATAAAGCTATGTTGGAACGGGAAGGAATTAAAAGGTACGCGTCTGATTTAATCGCTAAAAGGAATCCGGGGATTGCTAAAGCGGAAATAATCGCCGCGGGAGAAAAGGCGGTTGAAATTTTTAATAAAAAGGGATTAAAATACGCCTTATCGGAAATAGGCGGAGATGTTTCTAAGTTTGAAAAATTTACCGGTCTGGGAAAAATGAAAGTTCAGAAACACGCTTTTGAACAATTTTTGGAAGATGAAGGATTGACTTGGGAAAAAACAATGAATGACCTCGTTGATATGTTAGAACAGAGAAGTCCTGATTGGACACCGGAATTGTTTGACCAGATTATTAAAGAGCAAGGTGAAAATGCCGGTTCTTATTTTGCAAAAATGAAGCTTGATTTTGTTATGAATGGAGAAAAGAATATGTTTCCTGAAATGAAAGAATTTTATAAAATGGTTAAAGGAGTATTCGAGGGTGATACTGAATTGTTGCAAAAAATTGACGCTGTAAAATTTGACCAAGCTTTGGAACGCAAACTCAAACCCTTAAAAGATATGGGTATGACTGCCGACGCTTTTAAAAAAGCGGCAGATAATCCCACTTATTATCATCATATTGTGGAAAAATACGGAAAGTTTTTTGAAACTCGGCCGAGGCCGATAGTCGCTCATACGCCTAATTTTGTGAAGAAAATGAAAGGCGCGGAGAATTATTCGCGTGATGTTATTCTGTCTATGGCGACTTATAAGCACGAAATAGAATCAACTTTCATTATGCACGATTTAATCAGAAAAGTTTATTCAACTTTGGGAAAAAGCTCGGAAGAAGTAATGCTGAAAGGATTGAATAAAGGAAGAAATAAATATGTTAAATCCAATCCGGAAAAATTCCTTAAATTATTCAGAGAAGATAAAAGAAAATTGCTTCTTGAAGGAATTGACGAGGTGGCTTCAAGGGTTGAAGCGGATGATGTGATAAAAGCCAAAATGAAAGGCATTTTAGCCGATGACCCCAAGTTCGGCAATATGTGGGACCAGAATCCCAGATTAGGAGTTACCATTGCCGAAGAAGTTTGGATTCCGCAATATGCTTCCGACCAACTGGGGCGTTTTATCGAGGTGGCTTCCAAATCGGAAAGATGGGCGCGGAAAATGATTGACCAGCCGATTGCTTGGTGGAAATTCGGTATCTTAGCTCTTTCTCCCCGTTGGTATGTTAATAATTTGGTTTCCGGAATAATTTTTACGGTTATGTCCGGAGGTAATCCTTTTCAATATCGCAAGATAAGCCGATACGCTAAAAGCGGTATGGTGAATTTAGATATGATTCATCAGGGATTTATGAAGACTGAAGCGCAAGCAATGGGTATGGGGGCGAAAGGATTTGTAAAACAAACTCGTTATGAAGGAGTAAAAGCGGCCGCGGCCAAATGGCCGGGTTGGGGCATTAACGATAAGATGGAAAACTTTTTCAGGGAAAATATATTTTTCACCTCATTGGAAAGATTATCCAAAGAAAATCTAAACAAGATTTTTCAAAATAATCTTCAAGTGGCTACGACTGATATGGCTAAATTAACCAAAGGCGATTATGACGGAATGCTGACAAAAATTATGTCCGCGGATAAAGGATTGCAGAACGAAGCTTTGGATACCTTAAAAAAATGGCTTCCTACTTATCGAGTCTTGTCCAATCCTGAACAGACTATTTTAAAAAGAATATTTCCTTTTTGGAATTGGTATCGGCATATGTTTGTTTTAACCGGACGCTTGGCCAATGAAAATCCGCGCGCTTTGGTAATGTGGGTGAAATTATGGAATGCGATGAAACCTTTGGATAACGCGGAAGACTTGCCGGAGTATATTCAAAATCGTTTTACTTCTCCTTTTACAGCTACTGATGAAAAGACCGGGAAAAAAGTTCCTCTTTTCATATCTTTGCGCGGACAGAATCCTTTTTTTGAAATTCAAGAATGGGGAAAGAACATACTTAGAGGAAATATTGTTCCATTAGACCAAGCGTTTCAATCAATGAATCCTCTTATTAAAGTGGCGATAGAATCAAAATTCCGTCTTAATACTTTTACCGGCCGTGAATTTACTTCCGTGCTTTATAATCCCAATACTGACCAATGGATAAATCCCGATACTTTAGAAACCATTAAAGGGAAGCCAGCCACCAAGATAAATGATATTATTAAAATAACCAGTAATCAGCTGCCCTTATTGGGATTGATAGTAAACTTGGCCAAGCCTTACGCGATGTATGATGATGGCACGCCGATTGTTGGAAAGGACGGCCAGCCGAAATATTATAAAGAACGATGGTTGGAACTTCTGAAATTCTTTGGTTTCAATGCTGTGCCTTGGGATAAAGATTTATATTTCTATACTAATGAAAAGAAAAGCGATATAACAAAAAAACAGTATTTGAAAAATCTTGACAGACAAAAGATTTATAAAAAGTTTCAGGAGTCTGCTGGACAATAGACTTGACTTATTGTATAATAATGGTATATTAAAAGCTAATGGGATGAACAGGTGGAACAACACCGATTTATCGGCGCTTTCACTGGGATTCCAATAAGGAGTAGTATGTCAGATTCTGGTTTTTTCCAGAAGATGCAATCGGAGGTTGACCGATTGAAGGCCCAAAACCAAAGTCTTCAAGAGAAGCTCGAATCAGTCGAGAATCTTGATGAAATTTTGGCGGAAGCCAATAAAGCAAAAGGGGAAAAGTTGGAAGCAGAGGCTTCCGCGCTTCGCAACCGCTTGGTTTCGGAGAAGTATCCCTCCCTAAAAGGAAAAGAACATCTCGTTTCCTTAGGGTCGCCTGATGAGATGGAAAAACGGATGGTTGATTTGCAAGCCTTAATCGGCGAGCAAAAAAAACAGCCGGAAAATCAAAATGAAATATCGCCTAAAATTGAGGTGAAAGTCGATAATCTTCAAGCGCCAGCGGGCGCGCCGCAAGGCGGAATCACCGCTGAACAATTCCGGTCTTTATCCGATGAGGAAAAAGTCAAAACAATGGGAACGGTCAGCGATGAGGTTTTGAAAGCGGCGTTCAATATTAGAGTTTAAGTAGAAAAAAACAACATAGTATGGCTGATTCAGTAATTCAGAGTGGCGTACAAACTCAAGTAGTGGCTGAATTTTGGAATGAACAATTCCTTAAGCGCCTTGAGGCCGGTTTAATCCTAAAAGGATTTGGCCGGACGGGAAGTATCCCTGAAAATGAAGGTGACAGAGTGCATTGGCTCCGTGTGGAGAACATTGCCGATGTCACATCTTCTCTTTCAGAAGGTTATGACCCGGATGCCCAGTATGTTTCAGCAACCGACTTGACTGCAGACCTGCAGGAGGAAGGCAGCGCTATCCGCGTTGCGACTCGTTTGATGAAGACTTCGGTGCGGGGAACTCTTACCGAGTTTACCAACGCCTTGCTCTATCAAGCGCGCAAACGGATTGACACTGTCCTCCGAGATGTGGCGTTCGGCGGTTCAAGTAAGTACTATGCTTCAGCTTCCCAGTGGGAAAGCGCGGTAGCGACCACGGACAAATTGTCCGGAATAGATGTGTCTACGGTTGTAGCATATCTGCGCAACAAATCTGCTCCTACGTTCTCGGACGGGTTCTATGTCGGGTTAATTCACCCGTATGTGGCTCACGATTTGAGGCGCGATGGCGATTGGTTGGATGCTTCGAAGTACGTCGAATCCGGTGTAAAACGGATTTATCAGGGGGAAATTGGAACCCTGCACGGCGTGCGATTCATCGAAACAACGCAAGCCCCTATTGACATCAATAGCGGGTCGGCGGAAAACGCAACTTCCGGTTCAGCTTTGGACGTGTATAAAACGCTTATTTTCGGTCCTGACTTCTTCGGTGTTTCCGAATTATACGGCTTGAAGATAATCACCCGCATTCCTGCTCCGGAATCCAAGTTGGAGCAATGGGGTACAATCGGTTGGAAATCTAGTTTCGCAACTCGTAGACTTAATGAAGATTTAGCGTATTTAATATATTCTTCTTCTTCCTTGAGTACATTATAATCCTTAAGTTATCTTTGAGCGGGATTGGTTCTCCCAGACTGCTCAAAGATTGGAGAACCAATTTATGGAAAATCAAAATCCTCTGATTTCAATAGTGATGCCGACTTTCAATAGAGAAAAATGGATAGGCAAAGCGATTGAGTCAGTATTAAAACAAACATTAAATGATTGGGAACTTATCATCATTGATGATGGTTCCACAGACAACACGGAATCATTAGTAGAATCCTATCGTCAAAAAGACGACAGGATTTTATTTTATAAAAATCCCGAACCCTCTAAAGGTTATTTGGGCATAGTAAGAAATTACGCCGTTGAGTTCGCAAAGGGCGAATATTTCGCTTTTCTTGATTCGGATAATCAATATCGTCCCGACCATTTAAGAATCTTATATGAGGAAATTCTTAAAGTCGGCGCTGACTTGGTTTACGGCGACCGGATGCTGATTGATACGACCGGAAAGA
>Ga0209416_1001405_pt1 | contig 16753 bp, 17 predicted proteins | sample RifGroF1_FD_184001 | JGI IMG/M metagenome (GOLD analysis project Ga0209416, IMG submission 184001) | Groundwater microbial communities from Rifle, Colorado, USA - Groundwater F1 (SPAdes) (version 2) | ecosystem: Environmental > Aquatic > Deep subsurface > Groundwater | place: Rifle, Colorado...
CGGGACATCGATCAACAACCTGATAAAAAGCGTCAATAAGGCCGGGTACGACGCCGACGAGATCGTCCTCGAACCGTTAGCCTCCGCGCAGGCGGTGCTGACCGAAGAGGAACGCGAGCTCGGGATCGCTCTGGTCGATATCGGCGGGGGCACCACCGATTTCGTCCTGTTCGAACAAGGCTCCCTCCGTCATACCGGAGTCCTCGCTATCGGCGGAAACCATATCACGACGGACATCTCTATCGGCCTCAAGACCCCCAATATCGCCGCGGAAGAGATCAAGCTCAAATACGGAGCGTCCATCGCGGATTTCATCAACGAAGACGAACAGATCGAGGTTCCCGGCATCGGAGGGCGTCCGCCCAGAATGGAACAGCGCAGGAACCTTGTCGAATATATGCAGCCGCGTATCGAGGAGATACTCGCCCTTGTGAATAACGAGATCGATAAGACGGGCAAGAAAGGGTCTCTCGGCGCGGGGATAGTTCTGACCGGCGGTGTGTCGCTGACTCCGTATATCGCCGACCTCGCGAGCGAAGTCTTCAATCTTCCCGTGAGAATTGGCGCGCCCCTCGGCATCAAGGGACTCAACGATATAGTCGACAGCCCGATCTTCTCCACGGCCGTCGGATTGACATTGTACGCGCAGGACAACTTGCCCAAGCTTGGGCCTACCAACACTAAAGACGAAGAGAAAAATAGAGAATCGGTAATCAGCCGAATCCGGAAGTGGCTGGACGAGTTCTTCTAAGGGCGGCGGATATTCGCCGGACTGGACGCTACGCTGACGCTGTAAAACAAGACCTTTGCTTGAGGAGGGGAACATATATGTATCGGAATCAATATGACGCATCCATGCCTGAGAACGAGGCGGAGTTCTTTAAGGATGGAAGAGTTACCACGATCAAGGTTGTGGGAGTAGGCGGTGCAGGGTGTAACGCGGTCGACCGTATGATTCAGGAAGGTATTCGCAATGTGGACTTCATCGCGGTGAATACCGACCAGCAGGTTTTGCAGAAATCGCTCGCTCCGATCAAACTGACGATCGGACAGCGCTCCACGCGCGGATTGGGCGCGGGCGCGAAGCCGGAAGTGGGCGAACGGGCGGCACAGGAAGATATCGACGCGATCAAGCAGAGTCTCGAAGGCGCCGATATGGTCTTTATCACCGCGGGTATGGGAGGCGGAACCGGTACCGGGGCGTCCCCCATCTTCGCGAAAGTCGCTAAGGAAATGGGCGCGCTGACTGTCGCCGTTGTCACTATCCCGTTCGAGTTCGAGGGCAATAAGCGTTACGCCGTCGCCCGCCAGGGGATCGAACGCCTGAAAGAGCATGTGGACACGATGCTGATTATCACGAACTCGCGCATCCTCAAGATTATCGACCGCAAGACGCCGATCAAGGACGCGTTCAGGAAGATCGACGAGGTCCTCAAACAGGCCGTACAAGGTATATCGGACATCATTTCGGACGTGGGTATCGTGAACGTCGATTTTGCCGATGTTAAAACCGTCCTTTCCAATAAGGGCGAGGCGATCATGGGCATAGGGATCGCGCACGGCGAGAACCGCGCGGTCGAAGCCGCGAAGATGGCGATGGAAAATCCGCTGATCGAGAACAATTCGTTCAAGAACGCCGGCGCGATGCTCGTGGTCTTTATCGGCGGGACGGACTTCCCGATGGAAGAGTACGACGAGGCCGCGAAGACGATTTCGAGCTATTGCCGACCGGGCGCGGAAATCATTATGGGCGTGGATATCGACGAGAACCTGAAGGACAAGGTCAAGGTAATAGTCGTCGCGACCGATTTCTCCGAAGGGTTCGAGGAGGAAATCGACTCGAGGCCGTTGAACGAAGAGGATATCTTCGAAGACCGCGGTGTGATCGATGTCGTCCAGCGGCAGAAGCAGAGAGGCGATTTCCGCCGTCTCTACAATACGCCTTATAAGGATATAGTCAATAAGGCCGAGCCGAAGACCCGCGAGAACGATTGGGAAACCCCGACGTTTATCCGCAACAAGTCGGCGCAGAAGCTCGGTTAATAAGGGCGATTTAGAAGCAATAGGATTGATAAAATATGATTTTATTGCTTATATAATTCGCCCAATGGGCACTACCCTGCCGCCGGAATACGGCGGTTATTAGAAGTGCCCTAGTTTAGTTCCTCCTCATCTATTTTCAGACACGTATGCTCTCCGCCGGGCTTACGTGTCTGAAAACCTTTTTATCGCGCGATAATCTCTATCCCGAACACCGCTTTTTCATCTTCTTTTACCCGTTAGTTGATAAAAAGACGAAAATACTCTACAATCTTAGGGCAATGAATCGGAGGGCGCTATGATTTCCGAAAGAGCTAAAAAAGTTGATTCATCCGGGATACGCAAAGTATTCGAACTCGCGGCGAAGATCACCGATCCGATAGACTTCAGTATCGGCCAGCCCGACTTCGACGTTCCAGAGGAGATCAAGGAAGCGGCTATCGAAGGTATCCGCAAGGGTATGAACCGTTACACGATGACACAGGGGATCGCGGAACTCCGCGAGCGCATCCTGAGCGATGTCAACAAAAAGTACAGCCAGAAGTACGAAGCAAACCAAATCGTCATTACATCCGGCGTATCGGGCGCGCTCATGCTTTCGCTGATGAGCATCATCAACCCCGACGACGAGATCATCATATTCGACCCGTATTTTGTCATGTACAAGCACCTGACGAACCTGATCGGCGGGAAACCCGTGATCGTGGACACCTATCCCGATTTCAGTATCGACTACGAGAAACTGAAAGCCGCGGTCACATCAAAAACCAAGGCGATCATTCTCAATAGCCCGAGCAACCCCACGGGGTATGTCTACACCAAGGCCGATATCGACGCGGCGGTGAAGGTCGCGAAGGAACAGGGGATCATGATCATCTCGGACGAAATCTACGACGGTTTTGTTTACGACGGCAAGTTCGACAGCCCCGCGAACTATTACGATAAGGTGATGGTGATGGGCGGTTTCTCGAAGACCTACGCGATGACCGGGTGGCGGATGGGCTACGCGATCGGCGATCCCGAAGTGATCGCGGCGATGATTAAGCTCCAGCAGTACTCGTTCGTATGCGCGCCGAGCCCGTTCCAGTACGCGGCGTTGACCGCGCTCGACCTCGAGACCAATTCGTTCCGCGAGACATACAAGAAGAAGCGCGACCTGATTTACAACGGCTTGAAGGACGCTTTCGATATCGTAAAGCCCGGCGGCGCGTTCTATATTTTCCCCGGCCTGAAGAACGGCGACGTTTCGAGCTTTGTCGAGCTCGCGATCCGTCATAAGGTCCTGATTATCCCCGGAAACGTCTTCTCAGAGCGGAACACGAATTTCCGTATCGCGTACACGGTCAAGGACGAAATGTTAAAGAAAGGTATCGACACCCTGAATCAGCTCGTCGTCGAGTTCGAGAACAGGATATAGTGAGGAATTTATGCGTTCGATGATAAAGGTTCTATTATTCGCCGCCGTACTGCTTCCGTTCGTCTCCTGTGCGGGCGGCCCGGACTATATGGCATACGAGACGGTGTTTTACACCTCGCTCGGGACGAAAGCCGATCAAGTGGGATGCAATATCCCCGACCTGAAGGTGGCGTTTACCGACGAGAACCAGTTCCTGATCCCGGACTATATCGACGTACCGACGAGCGTTCAGATTTACCGCAACAAGGTCTATATCGCCGACAAGTACAATAAATGCGTCAGCGTGTTCAACCTGAACCGCGACCCGGTCACGAACCTGAACATCCCGAATCAGGGCGAGGGTTACTCGTTCGACGTGCCGTTTCAGGTGATCCTGAATAAATACGGCGAAATCTTCGTTCTCGCGTCGGTCTCGAACTACTCCGAACAGGTGGAAGTGTTCGAACAGTACTATGTCTATAAGTTCAATATCTACGGGAAGTTCATTTACCGGATCGGCATCAACGGGATCAACTCCGGGCCGATGGCATATCCCGACCGGATCGACGTCGATCTCTTCGGCAACCTCTATGTCTATATCCGCGAGGAAGACGGCGATCAGATGGCATGGGTGGTCAAACGTTTCCTGCCGTCGGGCGAAATGAGTTTCGAGTTCAGGACGGACTACCTCGCGCAGACCCATACGGACGGCGATAAGACTTTCATGGTCAATTACAGCGATGTGTACAACCTGAAGAATGACGAAAAACTGCTCCTCTTCAGCCAGCAGTACCTGATCGAGAAAAAGGACAAACCGGTCGAAATCCCTAACGAAGTCTACAACGTCCTCAATCTATACAGTATTCTTCAAAACAGCATGGAGAAGCTGATCTACCGTTCCGCCGACAATATGGACAGTCTCCTCGGCGTGACCCGCGACGACGTAGTCGTGACTTACGCCTATGACGAGAAGAACAAGGGTGTCGGTTTCCGCTTCGTCGAACTGTCCGACAAGCTCGAGAGCGCGAAGGTGTTCTACGCCCCGCATGTCATGGACTACTGTATCACGATGAGCTATTTTATCGATATCCGGGGCGAAATTTACAGCGTCATTATCAAGGATAACGAGTATTACGTGATCCTGCACTGGATCAAGAAAAATCCGTAGGGGAAACGATGAAAATAGTCCTGGGGGTAACGGGGGGAGTCGCGGTCTATAAGATGCTCGGGGTTGTCCGTCAGCTCCAGTCCGACGGGCATGAGATCGTCGTTATCATGACCCCTGCCGCCGCGAAATTTGTCAATCCCATTCTCTTTAAAACACTCAGCCATAATACGGTGCTTACCGAAGACTTCGACATATCGAGGCCTATCGCGCATGTCGAACTCGCGGATTGGGCCGATGTCTACGCTGTCGCGCCGGCGACCGCGAACACCATCGCGAAGATCGCTCACGGTATCGCCGACAATCTCCTGACAACGACCGCTCTCGCCCGCACCGGAAGGCGGATCGTCTTCCCGTCGATGAACGTCCATATGTACGAAAACCCCGCGACTCAGGAAAACCTCTGCATCCTCTCGGAGAAGCTCGGGTGGGAAGTGGTCGAGCCGGACAGCGGCAGTCTCGCGTGCGGATACTCCGGCAAAGGGCGGCTTGTGAGCGAGGAGAGGATTGCGGCGGTGATCTCGCGCGACCCGGACGCGCCGCTCAAGGGGAAAAAATATATTGTCACCGCGGGCGGCACTATCGAGAAGATCGACCCTGTCCGTTATATCTCCAACTTCTCCAGCGGCAAGATGGGGATCGAGACCGCGAAGGCTCTCTACAAGAAGGGCGCGGACGTCCTGTTGGTCTACGGGAATATCACGGCATCGGTTCCGTCATACATCGAATCGGTGAAGATCGAATCGGCGGCGGAACTGCTCGACACGCTCCGAAGGCGGCTCCCGCTTTTCGACGGCGTCTTTATGGCGGCGGCGGTCGCGGACTATGCCCCGTCGAAACAGTCCCAATCGAAGATCAAGCGTCATGACGATAAAATCACCCTCGAACTGACCGCGAACCCGGACGTCCTGAAAACGGCTGCCTCCGAGAACAAGGGCAAACTGTTCGTGGGATTCGCGCTCGAGACAGACGACGCCGAGGCGAACGCGGCGAAAAAGCTCTCGGCGAAGGGGATCGACTATATCGTCCTGAACCGGCTCGGCCCGGAGCATAATCCCCTCGGCGCGGACGAGAACAGCGTCCGGCTGATCGGCAAAAACGGCGCGGCAGAGGAATCGGGGCTGATCTCCAAGAAAGAAGCCGCCGAATGGCTTGTCCGCCGCATCCTGATCGAAAATCCCGCGAGGGGCGCAGTTTGAGAGTACTCGGGATCGATCCCGGACTTCAGCGTCTCGGCTACGCGGTGCTGGATGTCAAAGGCTCCGAACTGGTCCCGTTATCCTATGGCCTTGTCACCACGGAAAAAGAATCTCAAAAAAACACCCGCCTTTACCAAGTGTATCAGGATGTCGAAAGCTTGATCGAGAAATACGAGCCGGACGTCCTCGGGCTCGAGACATTGATCTTCGCGAAAAACTCCCGCACCGCGATGGTGATCGGCGAAGTGCGCGGGGCGCTCTTGATCCTCGGGATGGCGCACGGACTGACGATCCGCGAGTTCACGCCGTTGCAGGTCAAGACTCAGGTCTGCGGGTACGGCCGCGCGTCGAAATCGCAGGTGCAGAACGCGGTGCGGATACTTTTATCGCTCGCGGAAAACCCTTCGCCGGACGATGTCGCGGACGCCATCGCTATCGCGCTATGCGCCGCGAAACCCTTATAAGTTTCTGACTTCTCATCACCGCTGATTGCCGTGGCAGGCAATCAGATTGTTTCTTGAAACTGTTCACCCGCAACGAGGGAAAACCTTTTCGGCACCGAAAAATATTTTTCTTTTTTTTCTAACCGATCTATCGTAATCTTATCTAACTCATTGTAAGTTGAACTCCAGAGACACACACCCAATCTTTTCATAGAAGGTGCCGGCCGCCAAAAAGTCGGCACCCTTTTTTTTCGCTTGATTTTCCAAAAAAACTTTATTATTTTTTCTTTGTGTCTATCTTGTAAAATATTTTGATTGTCTAATATATAAAACCAGTTTCGGAGGAGAATATGTCTCGTCTAAAAAAGATTACGATCATGGTGGGCCTCACATTCGGCGTGTTGACCGCGTTTATCAGCGGCGCGTGCATCGGAGCGTCGGCACAGCAGAAAACATTCCCGTTCAAGTCTGAGAACGAGGCGGTATCGAAAATACCCGGCGTGGAATCGATTGTCAATATGCAGAACGTTTTCCGCGAGATCGCGAAAACGGTTCAGCCCGCTGTGGTCAGTATCCATGTCGAAAGCACTATCCAGGTAAAAAACCCCTATAAGCAATATTTCAACGATCCGTTCTTCCAGAACGATCCTTTCTTTAAATTCTATTTCGGCGATCAGGACGAGGATATCCAGAAGAAGAGCGAGGCGCAGGGCTCGGGGATCATCTTCTCGAAGGACGGCTATCTCTTCTCGAACCACCATGTGGTCGCGAACGCCGACAGGATAACGGTCATCCTCGCGGATAACCGGCAGTTCGAGGCGAAGGTAGTAGGGGTCGATCCCGATACCGATATCGCGGTGCTGAAGATCGAAACGCAGGAGGATCTACCGTATGCGGCGCTCGGCGATTCGTCGCTCGCCCAGACCGGCGACCTCGTGATCGCGATCGGGAACCCGTTCGGCCTCGCCGGAACCTTCACCTTCGGTATCATCAGCGCGGTAGGCCGCCCCGGGATGGCGTCGGGCTTCCAGAGCCTGATCCAGTCCGATGTCGCGGTCAATCCCGGGAACTCCGGCGGTCCGTTAGTCAATATCCAGGGCCAGGTGATCGGGATGAACTCTGCGATCCAGTCGCAGACCGGCGGATATATGGGGATCAGCTACGCGATCCCGATCAACCTCATGAAGGAAATCGCCGTCCAGTTGATCGAGAAGGGAAAGGTCGAACGCGGCTACTTCGGGGTGTACCCCACAGCACTCGACGACGCGACCCGTAAATCGCTCGGGCTGAAACCCGGCGAGGGAGTGGTGGTATCGAAAGTGATCGAAGACAGTCCCGCCGCGCTCGCGAAGATCGAAGTGGGCGATATCATCCTCTCCATCAACGGCAAGCCTATCGGCGACCCGGATATGCTCCGGCTGATGATCGGAAACTTCCCGCCCGAGACGAAGATCGACCTCGAGATACTCCGCGAAGGGAAAAAAATCGCTATCGCTGTCGTCCTCGCGGACCGCAACGAAATGAATACCGTGTTCGGCGAAAAGGACAAACCGCAGAAGGATAAGGAGCAGGGCGCGAAACCTACGTCCTATAACTTCCTCGGCGCGGAATTCGCGGCGCCGTCCGAGAAGGATATGAAGAAAAACGGCGTCGACTTCGGCGTAGTCGTGAAATCGGTCGAGAAGGGGAGTTTCTTCTACGGCGTACTGCGCCCCGGCGAGATTCTTGTCGGGATCAATAACACCAAGATTAAAGACATGAACGCCATCAAGGAGTTCGGCGAAAAGAACAAAAACAAGAAATCGTTTGTGCTCCAGATAGTGAGCGGCGGGATGCTGTTCTACAAGGGCGTAGAGAAATAAACCGCTCAGATCAATAGAGGAAAGGCCGCTCCCGGTGAGGGATTGTTGACGAACTTATAAAATACATGATGTTTTGTCACTGCTAGGAGTATAGCGACAAAGCAGTCTGTTTAATTTATATACCCAGTAGTTAAATAGATTGCTTCGGTTATGGTTCGGCCTGTCTCCTTCTCCAAAGGAGAAGGCAGGCAAGCTCACCATGACGCCTCGCAATGACAAAATGAGTTTGTCAACACACCCGGTGAGGGGGCGGTCTTTTGTTTTAAGGTTGAAAAGACTGAAGCGGCGGGTTTTTATTTAAAATCCAGTTTTACTACCACTTCGTTTGGATTGCCTTCTTGAATCTCAATTGATTTGAATACCCTAGTAATGAGAACCGCCGTCGGAGTTAATTACTTCGCCCGAAATCCATTGTGATTCGGGACTAGCTAGAAAAGCAATTAAATTAGCCGCATCCTCGGGTGTTCCCCATCTGTTTTGCGGAAAGTGCTTCAGCACTTCATCGTAAAGCTCCGGATAATGCTTTTCACATTCGTAGCTGTTTGTAGGTCCGGGATTAACGGTATTGACTGTAATTCCTCTTTGCACTAATTCCGCGGAGAGACTAAGTGTTAATTGATGTATCGCACCTTTTGATGCTACATAAGAAAGTTCGCCGGGAGATGGAGCGATATGCTGCCCTGAAGTCATCATGATTACTCTTCCCTTGATTTCCGAAGGTTGAAAGCGAAGGCTCCACTCTTTTATCAGTAGAAGCGTCGAACGGATGTTGATATTATTATGGAGATCGATATTCTCCGCCGTTAAATCGGAAAGACTACCGGTAGTGCTGTATGCATGATTGAGGATGAGAAAATGAATGTTGTTATAAGCGGAAAAGGCCGCTTCGATTACTTGCCCCGGAGCCTCTATCCGGTTAAAATCGGCTTCAATATGCTCTACGCTTCCGCCATGCTTTTTCAGTTCAGAAATGATTGTTGAGACTTCATTTTCATTAGTTTTCCATGGAAACAAGGAATCATATGGGGAAAATGAATGAATAAAAATATCCGCTCCTTGTTCGGCAAGTTTTTTAGCAATCGCAAATCCTATTCCCTTGATACGACTTACCCCTGTTATTAACGCTTTCATTCCATCAAACGGCTTTTTCATGGAATTTCTCCAATAATGCTAATTTTTCATATTCGATATTCACTTTACTTCAGCTTTACCACAGTCTCCGCAGGGTCGCCGCTGATTTGAGGTATCTGCTCGAAGTTCATGAGGTGCATCGACTCGGACGCTACGATCTTCGGCAGGTACTCCTGAAGCTCGCCCACGGTGATAGTATTATCCTTGTTCGCGTCGGCCGCGCCGCCGAGCGCCTTAGTGAGGTAATAGGTGAAGAGGCCGTGCTCCATCTCGCGGTACCACGCGGCATACGAGTCGCCGGTGGTGGCGAGGAACACCGTGCCGATATCGCTCGCGGCGAGTTCGTTCTGCACCTTCGCGACAATAGGCGAGACGTTATCGAGAAGCATCCCCGCGGCGGAATCGCCCGAGAAGCACGCGTCGATAATCAGCACTACCTTTTTCACCCCCGCGGCCTTCAGCTTCGTGAGATTAGCGTAGAGGGTTTCGAGGGCGTATCCGGTCGCCTCGGCGTTGAACTTCTTGATCGACACGGGCGCGAGGTAGCCCTTTTTATCGTTGAGGCCGGGGATGCCGTGCCCGCTGAAATACACATACACCGTTCCGGCGGACTTCGACTTCGCGAGCTTATAGACCTGGCTTGTCTCGATCATGTCCTTCGTGCCGAAAAGGTCGATGAACTCCGAAAGATCGGCGTTCTCACGGTAGAGAATGTTCTGCTCGGCTATCCCGAACGTATTCATGAAGTACTGCTTCATCGTCTTGGCGTCGTTCAGCGCGAACTCGACAGGGGGAATATCGGACGGATAGTTCTTATTACCGATGACGATAGCGACCGCGGACGGGTCGGGGCCTGCGCCCTGCGGGATGGAGATATCGATATCGGACGAGATGACGTCCATCGGCGAGACCGACGAGTAGGCGACGTCGCCGCCCGGAGTACCCGCTTCCACGCAGTATAGGTATCCGTCCCCGGAACCGAAAACCGCCTTTCCGTCGAAAATCGTCGGGCTTGAAAAGACGAACGCACCTGCGGTGAATTTCCATTCCAGCTTCCCTGTCGCGATGTTTACCGCGTAGAGGTTACTGTCATGACTGCCGAAAAGTACGAGATTGTTCCAGACCGTAGGGCTTGAGAAGATCATTCCCCCGGTCTCATACTTCCAGACTGTCTCCCCAGATACTGCGTCTAAACAATATAGGTTGCTGCTATGTGTCCCGAAGAAAATTTTGCCGTCCTTTACGCATGCGCTGGACTGGATTTCCGCTCCTATATCCTTCTTCCAGACTAAAGTCCCTTTCTCGGCATCGAGGCAGTACATCGATTTATCCTTGCTCCCGATATAGATTTTCCCCATCGATAGGACGGGGCTCGCGTAGACTTCCCCTCCGGTCTCGAACGACCACACGGGGGTGCCCTTTTCGGCATCGAGGCAATAGACTTTTTTATCGAAACTCGCGATATAAACCTTGCCGCGCCAGACAAACGGGCTCGAGAAGACCTCGTGGCCGGTTTCGAAGTCCCAGAGCTTATCGCCGTACTCGGCGTCGAGACAGTATACGCTGCCGTCACGGCTCCCGAAATAAAGTTTGTCGTTCCAAAAGAACGGGCTTGAGAAGATCGAGTAGCCTGTCGGGAACGTCCAGAGTTCCTGCCCGGTCTTGGTATCGAGACAGTAGAGAGAATAGTTATAACTCCCGAAATAGAGTTTGTCCTTCACCACCAGCGGGCTTCCGTAGATCAAATAGCTGGTTTCGAATTTCCATATCTGCTTGCCCTTTTTAGCGTCGAGGCAATAAATGCCGCCGTCGCAGCTCCCGATATAAATCCGCCCGTTGTCGATATACGGGCTCGACGAAACCCATTCCTGGGTCTTGAACTTCCAGACCAGATCGCCCGGCTGGGTATACCCTATCGACACGGCCGCGAGGATCGCGAGACAGATGATTCCCTTCTTCATAGACACCTCCGAAAACTCAGCCGATTATTGTAGCATGGCAGGGGAAAACCGTAAAATAAGCGAGGGGTTTTTCCCTCGACATCCCGCGATGAAGGAAGAGAGATTTCATTCCGCTTATAGCGTTTTTTTTCCGGCGGGTATATAATATTGCCGCTACCTAGAACTGTTATTTTCTACTAATAAACGGAGAACTCCTATGAAAGGCTTTCAGGACGACCTGCACGATGTAGTGAAACGTTTATGCGAGGAGAGCTCGTATAAGAAGGTCGCGCACCGCGCGAACCACGACGTACCTATGCCGTCTATCGAACAACTGGACGAGTTTGTCGAGCTTTGCCGTCAGGTGATCTTCCCCGGCTATTTCGGGAACTCCGAACTCCGCCCGGAGACGATGGAATACTATATCGGGACACATCTCGACAAAATCTATAAAATACTCGCCGAGCAGGCGAAACGGGGCTACTGCTTCGAGTGCGACCAGATGAACACCGACCGCTGCCCGAACTGCGACCTGAAGGCCAAGCAGGAAGCCGCCGGATTTATCAAGGAACTGCCGGAAATCCGCAGGCTCTGCTCGACCGATGTGGCGGCGGCGTACGACGGCGACCCGGCCGCGAAAAGCTACGGCGAGGCGATCTTCTGCTACCCGAGTATCCTCGCTGTCACGAACCAGCGAATCGCGCACGCGCTTGTCAAGCTCGGCGTCCCGCTCATCCCGCGTATCATCACCGAAATGGCGCATTCCAAAACCGGGATCGATATCCACCCCGGCGCGGAGATCGGCGAACGCTTCTTTATCGACCACGGCACGGGCGTGGTGATCGGCGAGACCTGTATTATCGGCCGCAATGTCCAGCTCTACCAGGGCGTTACCCTCGGCGCGAAGAATTTCCCGTTAGACGAGCACGGCAACCCGATCAAGGGAATCCCGCGCCATCCTGTTGTCGAGGACGACGTGGTGATGTACGCGCAGGCCACCGTACTCGGGCGTGTCACGATCGGCAAGGGCTCGGTGATCGGCGGTAACGTCTGGATAGTCAGCGACGTTCCGGCGGGCTCGAAGATCATGCAGAGCCGGACGCAGACCTCGAAGTACGACGGCGGCGGCGGGATATAGGCACACATCATACTTTCTTTCCCGCAGGGGAAAGAAAGTATGCAAAGAAAGGCTGCCCCGCCTTGATGCCGGTTTAATCTATTGGCACGGTTGAACAATATAAGGCGCGAAACGAAAACGCCGTAACTCACTACGCTCGGACAATCGGCGTTTTTGATGTTTCGCGGGGAAAATATTTTGGATGCGAAGAAATAATTTCAGTTCGGCATAGAGGCGGGTGAAATACAAAACAGCCTTTATGAAAATTTGCTTTTCCTTGCCTTTTTTCTTTCCGCGCTTTTTAAAGCGCTTCTTCACTTCCGGGAAATCTGTAGAAAAGGCATTTGTCCGACGACCGTAGGGAGGAGTTATGCCTTTTCCGGATTTCCCGGCTCTTCTCATAAGCTTTATCCAGCGCGGCATACTTTCTTTGCTACTTTCTTTCCTATGCGGAAAGAAAGTAGAAGCCCCGTTCTTAGGGACACCATGCTTGTCCTGAACGAGCCACCTCAAGCGTTCGCTTAAGGCAGGCGGACGGCGAAAGTGAGGGCGACACGCAGGATGCGTTAGACCCGAACGAGCCACCTCCAAACATTTGCTGAAGGCAGGCGGACGGCGAAAGTGAGGGGGAGAAACAGCCGAAAGGCATAAGCAGAAGAGCAAATCCCGTTCCTTGTGTTCATATCGCCTCGGACACCGAGCTTGTCCCAAACGCATGTTAGGGGCGTAGCCGAGGTGTCTGTAAGACCGGATGACGAGCTTTAAGGTGCGGGGCGCCATCCCGAGCGGAGCGAATAACTACGGCCTGACCACGACCTGCGAAAGGCTGACCCTGTTCAGCAGGGCGTATTATTGGGGAAGCATGCTTTCCGAACGGAGCGAATACTACGGTCTGACGACCACCTGCGAGAGGCTGACCCGGTTCAGCAGGGCGTACTGTTGGGGAAGCTTGTTCAGGACGTCGTCGTAGACCTCGGTGACCGAGATGGCGTCCAGTTCCTTATAGACCACGAAGTAAAGGGTGTCGCTCGCGCCCTCGAACACGAAGACGCTTTTTCCCTCGGGGAACACGTCCTTCTTCAACGATGCGATCTTCGCGACATAAATAGACATCTGCGCGATCTTGGGTTTCAGCCTGAAATGGAACAGGAAGAAGACCTTGATCCTCAGGAAGAAATTTTTAATTTTCACGCCGATAGTTTTAAAAAACGATCCCATAATCCCTCGTTCCTTTATAGCCTGCCCTCGATGGTATTGACATGGATTCGGTACGAACCGGGGGTAAACGGAAAGGATTTATTTAATACTGAATTCCGATAGACTGATTCGCATTGATGGTCCGCGCCGCTTCTTTTGGGTAGCATTCGTCCCCGGGCTAGCCATCGCCTTTACTACTGTTAACTGGGCGGGCTACTTCTTCCAGTTGAAATTAGCCGAGCCGCAACGTGGACAGACGCGTTCGAAATCGTTCTGGTACTCGTCCTCGGTGATATAATCCTGCCAGTCCTGACCGCAGTCGTCGCATTCGAGAACGACTGAAATCTCGCTCTGGACATCCTCGTCGGCGAAGATATTTTCGTCCAGGTCTTCGGCGGCCGAGCCGTCGTCATCGTCGAGAAATTCTTCTTCGTCGTCGAGGAAAAGGTCTTCGAGGTCGTCGAATCCGTCATCGATATCCGCGCCCGAATCGTTCTCGTCGCCCTCGGGGATGAACTGCTGAATATAATCGAAATCGTCAAGATCGTCGAATTCCGCGTCGTCTGAGAAAGAATTATCCAACAAGTCCTTCATGTACATTCACTCTATCCTTTATGAATTTCTCTTTTGATATTTTAATTTCTCCGCTCAATCTGTCAAGGATTTGATGATAATATTTTTTGCGAAAATTTCTGAAATAAGCTATAATACACATCCCGGCTGATAATTTAGACGGGCGCGGAGGAAATATGCCGGATTTCAAAGCGGATTGTTTGTTCTGCAAGATCGCGGCGGGACAGATCAAGGCGGATATTGTTTACCAGGACGACCGCACTGTCGCGTTTAACGATATCAACCCGCAGGCTCCGGTGCATGTCCTCGTGATCCCGAAGGATCATTACGCGACGCTTGACGATGTAACCGACCGTTCGATCTACCGGGAGTTATTCGATACCGCGGCGAAGGTCGTGGAACTGAAGAAGCTTTCCGCCGACGGGTACCGGGTGGTGGCGAACTGCAAGGAGAACGGCGGACAAGCCGTCGCGCATATCCACCTGCATATTCTGGGCGGGCGCCCGATGAAGTGGCCCCCGGGATGATTAAATAGCGAATTCCATATCAAAATAAAGAGGAGTTGATTTGCATGCTGAAAATTGAAGTCAGAGACAATGAATCGATCGACGGGGTTTTGAAGCGTTTTAAGAAAGAAGTCGAAAAGGACGGAATTCTTACCGAAGAGAAAAAGCACCGCTTTTTCGAGAAACCCTCGGAAACCAGGAAGAAAAAAATAGCGGCCGTCAAACGGAAAATCGAGAAGAAGATCCGCAAAATGCGCCAGATGAACCGTTATATATAAAAATCCCCGGAGAGTCCAATGGGACTGATGGAACAGATACAGAAAGACTATATCGATGCCCGCAAGAAGCAGGATAAGCCCTTGACGCTTGCCCTGAGTATGGCAATCTCCGAGCTCAAGTACGAAAAGATCGCCAAGATGCGCGAACTGGAAGATGCGGATATTTTCGCCTATCTCCAGAAAACCATCAAGCAGAAGAACGAGGTCATTCTCGAGTTCGAGAAGGGCGGGCGGCAGGACTTGATCGATAAAGAGAAGTTCGAGATCGGACTTTTGAAGAAATATCTCCCTGAGATGCTGAGCGAGGACGAAGTCCGCGCGATAGCGCTGGAAGTCAAGGCCGCGACCGGGGCGAATTCCCCGTCCGATATCGGGAAGCTGATGAAGGAGATGATGCCGCGTGTAAAAGGCAAGGCCGACGGCGGAATGGTCAAAGATATTGTCACGAAAATACTGAGCGAATAGAATACGCGGCCCGCATCATGGGTGTGTTGACAAATTTATTTTGTCATTGCGAAGCTGTCATGGTGAGCGCTTGTCCCGACTTCACCGTCGGGATGCCGAACCACAGCCGAAGCAATCTATTTTATTACTGGAATATAAATTAAACAGACTGCTTCGACGCTCTGCATCTCGCAGTGACAAAAAAAACTTCCTTTTCTGAGTTCGTCATCTACCCCATCATCCAGGCCGTTTTTTATTGGAGCGGACTATGCGTTTTCATTTTACCAAAATGCAGGCATTGGGCAACGACTACATCCTGATCGACGGCACTAAGTACGGCGAACTCACCGCTGATGCCGAAAGGCTCGCTATCACGATGAGCGACCGTCATTTCGGGGTAGGCGGCGACGGAATCATTTTCGTCATGCCCTCGGAATCCGCCGACGCCCGGATGCGGATATTCAACGCGGACGGGAGCGAAGCCGAGATGTGCGGCAACGGGATCCGTCAGGTCGCGAAATATATTTACGATAAAGGGATCGTCCGAAAGAAGGAGATGGCCATCGACAGCGGCGCCGGGGTTAAAGCGGTCGTGATCGAGGCCGAGGGCGGCAAGATGAAAAGCGCGACTGTAAATATGGGCGCGCCGATCCTCGAAACGGACCTGATCCCCGTGAAAGCCGAGATGAACCGGGGTAGTTTCGCTGTAGTAAGCCTGACATCCGAAGGACGCGATTTCGACTTTACGCCGGTCTCGATGGGGAATCCCCATGCCGTCGCGTTTGTCAGCGAAGTAGACGAGATGGATGTCGCGAAGTACGGACGGCCGGTCGAACTGATGACGAATGTCTTCCCCCGCCGGACGAATGTCGAATTCATCGAAATGGTCTCGCCTTCGGAGATCAGGATGCGTGTCTGGGAACGCGGGAGCGGCGAAACCCTCGCGTGCGGCACCGGCGCCTCGGCGAGTGTAGTCGCGGCGGTGCTTAACGGCCTGACCGGGCGCAATGTCACCGTGCATCTCCTCGGCGGCGACCTATTTATCGAATGGGCTGAGAACGGAAGGGTCTATATGACCGGCGGCGCGGAGATCGCGTTCGAGGGCGAGGGCGATACGTCCTATTTCCTTAAGTAAAAATATTTCCTAAAATCCCTTGACAACCCCCGTAACGGAGTGGTATAATCATTTAGTTAGATAAACTAACGAAAAAATATGGAAAAACAATACACACTTTCCGAGATCATCGGAATCCTGACCCGAAATATGAGCGAGCACGAGGAACAGATCGGCGATAAAAAAGGCCTGGCGGGATTGTCGCCCGCGAAGATCAGATGCCTCGACATCATCTCCGAACTGGGCGACCCGACGCCCACCGAACTTGCGATCGAACTAAAGATCACCAAACCCTCGGTGACCGTGATGCTCGACAAGTTGGAAGCGGAGTCGTTGATCCAGAAGGTG
>Ga0209416_1001406_pt1 | contig 16735 bp, 35 predicted proteins | sample RifGroF1_FD_184001 | JGI IMG/M metagenome (GOLD analysis project Ga0209416, IMG submission 184001) | Groundwater microbial communities from Rifle, Colorado, USA - Groundwater F1 (SPAdes) (version 2) | ecosystem: Environmental > Aquatic > Deep subsurface > Groundwater | place: Rifle, Colorado...
GTAAAAGATGGTATCTATAAAATAGTTGGTATTGGTAGACATTCTTTATATCCGAATCCAATAGTTTATGTTTTAAAAAAAGATAATAAAATTTATTTAATGAGTAATACTTACAATGAAATGAAGAAAGTAAATAATGATAAAAGGGAGAATGATGTTATGTCACAAATGACACAAACTAATAATCAATTACAAACACACGAAAATCTAAACGCAAGGTTAGGAGATACATTAATCTTATCCAGTGGTTTAAAATTAAAAGTATGTAAAGATTTTTGTGATAGAGATACTCAGTATTATAAAACAGTGGATATTTCATGTAACACAAATGTAACAATTGGATATTCGGAGGATGATATTAAAGAATTCTGTATAGGCAAAAAAGTTTGGGATTATGATGCAAACGAATTAGACATTGTTGATATTGAAAGAAAACAAGTTGAAGGAAGAAAAGTTAAAGTAGAGCAAAATGTTAATCATAATTCAAAACAAAAAGTATTTACATATGAAATGATTCCTCATAATATTCATTGGAAAGTGAAATATAATAATGTAATTATAGATCAAAAAACTGATTCTGGAAGTGAGTCATATAAATTAATAACTAACGGAAATAATACTATAATTATTCTCGATGATGGATGTAAAGGTTTTGCAAAATGTTTACCTAGTGATGAATACAACCTAGATAAAGGCATAGATATTGCTTATACTAAGGCACTGATTAAATCTTATCAGAAGAATTTAAAAGAATTAGTAAAATAATTTTAAAATAAAATATTAAATAAAAAGGAGAAATTATATTATGAATAATTTAGGTAAAGAAGTAAAAGATAAAATTACAGGTTTTGAAGGAATTATTGTTGGAAAGATTAATTATTTATTTGGATGTGCCCAATATGGTATTTCACCCAAATGTATAGATGGAAAAGTTAATGGTACTGAATGGTTTGATGAAGGAAGAATTGATATTATAGGGAATGGTATTAAACCAGAAGAAGTTAAAGTAGAAAAGAATGGTGGAATAAATAGAGATTGTCCTAGATAGATTAAATTTATTTCAAACTCTCATTTCATTCAAATATAGAAGGAGAAAATAAATATGGGATATAGTAAAGATTTAAATCTTATTGAATATACTAAAGAGGATTTAATGGAATATGAAAATGACAATGATACATATATTCCAAAAGAGTATGTGTTAGAAAATTTAGATGAAATTAGAAATAGAGTTAATGTGATTAAAGAAATCTTAGAACCAATTCAAGGCATAGAGATGATTGATGATGCTAAAAAATTGTTAGAATTGTTGTCAAGAGATTTGTATTAGAATAAATTAAGTTAATTAATTGAAAATATTTCTTGACAAAGTATAAAAATAATTGTATACTAACAATAGATATTAATTAAATAGAAAGGAGTAAAAATACATATGATCGACATGGAGAATGAAAACGAACAAATGTTAAAAATTGATTTTGCTTTTACAGATGAATTCGGTCAGGAATCAAGATTAACTAAAACATTTACAGATGCAGTATTGGAACATGGAAGTTATTTAGAATTTTTAGTTGATGAATTTAAACATTTTATGTTAGGTGCTGGATTTTCGCAAAAAACTGTTAGTAAGATTCAAATTATTGAAGAAAAATAATTGTAAAATAATGTGTCCAAACCTTTCTTTCGTCATGATTTTAAATAAAATATAAAAATAAAATAATAAAATTAAAAAGGAGATTAGATTATGAAAAAATCTAAAAACAATGCAAACAATGAAAATACAGTAAACACAGTTAAAGGTTATGCTTTTTTTAATACGGAAAATGAAGTATATGTAGATGAATATTTTTCTTCTTGTGAATCAAATGAATTACCATATGTTTATAATGATATCGAGGATGCACAAGAGGCAATTGAAAATGAAAATGTAGATATTGAAGATTTTGAGATTCATAAAATTGAATATGGAATTAAAGTTGAAGAAAGATATCAAAGAAAAATGTCTTATGTTTTGGTAGAAAATGATTAAATTATTAATATTATAAAAATAGAATATACATAAAAAGGAGATTATAATATTATGTCTTTTAAATGTCAAGTATGTGGTAAAGCACAAGAATCAAGAGAAAAACCTAAAAAGGTAGTTACTCAAATAAGAAGTGTCCAATATCCTTATGTTAAAGATGTATTAGGAAATATCAGAATTCCATCAGGTTATGAGACAGTAAAAGAAATAAATTGTTGTCAAAATTGCTATTCGACAAGAGTATTTCAAGAGAATTATGTCGCATGTAAAGTATTAGAATAGGAAATATTACAATGATTAAATGTGATACATGCAAAAATAAAACTGATATGTCTGAAGGAGAATTATATTGCATGAGTGAATATGGAATTGGTGAAGTATATGATTGGTGTGGTGCATATAATTCTGCATTAGAATATATGAATAGTTTAGGATATGATTTTAATGAGTGTGAAGGATATGAGAGTAATTAAAACAAAAGGAGAAATAATATGTTAAATAAAATTAAAAATATTAAACAATTAGTTTTCTGCATTAAAAATGTGAAATTTAGAATTAATAAAGAGAGAATTTGTGCAGATAGGATTGATGAAGGAAAATTTATTTGTAAAGATAATTATTATGGTGGTTGTATGCTATCTTGGAAATCAATTTTTAAAACACCTATTGTCAGTTTTAAAAAAGTTATTAAATTATTTTAAAGGAGGATAATATGATTTATTATTTGATGGATGAAAACAGAAAGAACTATTTTGAGGTAGAAGTTTATAGTAACAAGGAAAAAGGTTTTGATTTATATCCTAATGTTTATTCGTTAAATTACTGTAAACATTTATTAGAGTTACAAAAGAATAATTTAGACACAGAAATATGGTTAATTGCATTGGAATTTCTCGAAGAATTTAGAGGATGGTTTTGGGAGATGTATGTTCCTCAAGAAAATCCTTATAAAACATTTGATGAAGATAAAGCAAGAAAAGATATCAAGAATAAATTAATTGAGTATACCAAGATGTTAGGATTGTTTATCGTAGAAGATTAGCATTAGTGATTAAATAAAAATAAATATACTAGATATAGCGGTCTATTTTTATTTAATCACTATATCTAGTATTAAAATCAACACAAATGTCAAATTTGGTGACGATATTTTAGAAATGAGGTATAATTATGTTCTTAAAATACAGAAATAAAACATCAAATATAATAGTTTTCGCAGGGATATATATTGAAGGATTAGAAGATGGTTTTGATTATAAATATAAAGATATGTATTATCCAGGAAATAAAATACCATATATCAATACGTTAAAAGGTAAAGTGTATGTTTCTAAAAATGATTATGTTGTTATTGAAGATAATAAGAAATATACATGTAAATCAAGTAAATTTGAAATTGATTATGAATTAGTATAAGGAAGGAGAAATAATAAATATGATTGTAAAAATAGGCAACACATATTACCATTCAACAAAACAACCAATATTATTAATACTTAGTAATGAAGAAAAATCTCATATTGCTAATATGGAAGAAGATAAAAATAAATATTTGTCTTTTCCTGATGATTATAATGTAAATAATGCAAAGGAAATATTAGAAAATGTGCCAGAATGGATACTTAGATGTGTTGAATATGTAAAAAAATAATTGAATTAAGGAGAAATAATTTGCAAAATGTAATCAAACAAATATTATCCATTGTAGGAGATAATGAAAATAGTAAATTTACAATTGATTTTTATCCTCCTGACGAAATATTCTTTCATATTTATGATGCAGAAATTGCAGTAGGAATCAACAAGAAAGAAAAGTATGCGTATGTTGATACTGAGTTTATTAATAATCATTTAACTAGTAGTATGTTAAGTGAGTTAAGTGAAATTGTTAAGATTATTGAAGATAATATTGATGTTATTTTAGAGTGTTTTGGTAAGTAAAAATAAAATATAAAATTAAAAATGAAAAGGAGAAATGATTATTATGGAAGAATTATTAACAATGTTAGGACAATTAGGAGAGAATCAAGAAGTTTTTAAAGTTTTAATTAAAACACAGGTAGAGAAATATAAACCATTAGTATATGCTGTTGGTGGAGAATTGCTAGAAATTTATAAAGATTATGCAGACAATACAGAATTGTTTGCTATAATGGCAAAAGTTAAAAAGAATCAATTCGATGCGTATGTTGAAGTTGGTTTTACTCCAGAGCAAGCAATGACTTTTTTGCTTAATGATATGACTAATATGAAAAATAATGTTAGTAAATTTGCATCAGGTGTGGCAAAAGCAAAGAAAGAAAAATAATAATATATTAAACTAAATACTATATATTGTAATTAATGTTTATGTGATTACAATATATAGTAGATTTATAACAATTATAATAAAGGAGAAATAAATGAAAACAAAATGGATACCAAACAAACAATATCCTAATACATATTTTGCTAAAGTAAATAATTATGAAGAATACTTTAAACTTGCTAAAGATTTATTCGATGAATTTGATATTACAAAAGAATGGTCTGTCGATCAATGGGAAGATAAACAACACTTATTTAATGATAATATAGAATTATGGTATGTATTTTTCGATGCACCTTGTTTGGATATTGATTATGATAATATCGAGGATATGGAAGATGTTGAATTAATAGATCCAAAATTATATGATGGTGAAATTAGAAATAAACCTGATGAATATGAATATCCTGCTGTGGTAGTTTTTGATTCAGATTTGAAAAATATTATGTGGCAAAGTATGAATGATTTAGAGTAAATTAGTAATGAATAGGTAATGGATAAATAAAGTGTTGACAAGAGAGTAATAGAATGATAAAATAATAGTGAAATGAAAAATACATTAAAAAGGAGTAATTATTATGAAATTAATTGATAAATTGCTACAACTTAATGATGGTAATCAATCAGATGCAGAATGTGATTGTCCTTATAATTATTATAAAGGCGAAATACAAACAGATTCATTTATTCCATATTGTGATGATGATGGTAGTGGATGTGAAAAGTGTCATAATCAAGAGTTAGAATTGATCATGAAATAAATTGAAAGGAGTATTTTATATTGTTAAAAGCAAGAAAATTTGTAGATGAAGTAAGAGAAATAGCAAAGAAATATAATTTACCATATTTTATAGTTACAGAAGGTGCTAGTGGTGTAAATAATAATAATTGTGAAGCAGTTGAAGTAGCAAGAAAAAATCATATAAATTGGGAAATAAATAATAATCTTGATCCACATCATGATTGGAAGAAAGATGAAAATAAATTAAATAACAATATTATTACTATCGTTGAATTTAGAAAATATGAAAATGAATATGGATGCAATAAAGATTATTTCTCTTCAAATTTAGCACACATTAGTAATAATAGAATTAATGCTGAAAAATGGATAAAGGACAATACGGATTTTAATAGTGAGAATGAACATTGGTGGTGGGCAATATTTGAAACAAGAATTGGTAGTGATTTAGTAGATGAAGAATATATTATAAATTTAACTTTCTATGATAAGTACGGGAATAGGACGATTGAAAATGAGCAACCTTAGAATAGATTGAATGTTTCATCATGTTATTTTAAAAAGGAGGAATAATTTTGTACAATAAAATTAAAAGTTTGCAAACCATAGTTAACAAAGGTTTGAATGTACATAAATTTCACATACCAGATACATATGAAGAATATAAAAACTTAATTAATGAATTTAAATTTTGCACTATACGAACAGACCATAAAACTATATCACAAGATTTACCATTCTATGTATTTAATATTGAAAAAGATAATGAAGAAAAATTCAATTCTATATGGGAAGAATCACAAGAAAAAGAATACAAACTAATAATTAGTAATGGAATTCAATATGACAATATTCAAGAATATAATATGGTTGTTAAATTCAATGAAAAAGGAGATTTCTTATTTGAAGCATCTGAATTAAAAATACCTTTAAGACATATGTATAGATATCCATTGCTATCATGTTCAGGTAATTTAAAAGATGAAGTATCACAATGGGAAGTATATAATGCAAGATATGGAATCAACAAAATATATATTAAAAATGATTTATTGTCATTATATAATTATCAATTATTTAATAAATGGTTAGAGATTACTAAATATCCTATTCAAGTAGGCACTCAGAATAAAAATATTGTGTTTTGGCAGATTATTGATAGTAAGTATTAAGAGAGGATTCTTTTATAAAGATGATAAAGGAAGGAGGTATTTGAGTAAATAAGATATTATGTATTTGAAAATTGAGAATGAAGAGTTAGGTAAGTATTTAGATGTATAAAATTATAAAAATAAATAAAATAAAAAGGAGATTAAATATTATGTCAAACTTAAATATGTATGCAATTGTTGATGGTACAGAAGAAGGGTATTATTGGAATTTTTATAAACTAGATATAGTTAATGATTTAAATGGACAATGTTTATTACCTACAAAAGAAATGGCAGAAGAATATATTAAAGATAAACTTGTTCATTATTATAAAGTTATCGAAGTTAATATAGAAAGTATATCAAAAGTTGGTACATGGGTTTATGGTACTTCTGAAGATGAAATATTTGAATATTAAATACTATATGTAGTGTTAGAATCATAACAAAAGTTACGTTTTGTCATGATATTGAAAGGAGAAAACTATTATGTTTGAAATAGGTAATATGGTAAAAATAAATTGGGAAGAATATAATTATTCTGAAGCAGAAGAATCAACTAATAATGCAATTAAAGAATGGGATGAAGAAAATAATCATATTCATATCATTACTAATATTATTTATGATTGTCATGGTAAAGAATATATATGGTTAGATAAGTATTACTTTTTTGAAAATGAATTAATATTAGTAGAAAATAATAAATAAAAAAGGAGATAATTAATATGCCTAGATTAGAAAATTGGTCAGTAGTTAGTACATTCGTTAATGAATTTCAAGCTCCAGAACTTTTAGAAAAACAATTGCATGGTGCTATTTATGATGATGAATTAAATAGATTTAAAGATGGTACTAATATAACTACATCTACATTGGTAGAATTAGATTTAAATAATAAAATTGCACAGACATTAAACACAAAATATGTGTTAGGTAATCCGTCAGAAGATTATTTGAGATGGTTAGAAGATAATAATATAAGTTTAGGTAGTTAATTAAAATAAAAATTAAAAGGAGAAATAATTTATGAGCAATATTATTTTATTAACAGTATTTTCACTGTTCGTTTTAATTGAATTAAAAACCTTATTTACAAATAAGACATTTGATATTAACGAAGAAGCAATTAAAGCAAAACAAACTATAGAAGAATATAGAAGTGGTTTATTAGTAATGATTATATTAATTGTATTATTTTCTTTTATATTTGATGTTTGGGCAGTAGTAAAATTAAATATTCCTATATTATACATTGGTGCTGTAATAGGTATATTATCAAATATTAAATCATTAATAAATCTAGTTAAACAAATAGGTGAAGGTAAAATAGTGAATAAATTTGGTTTTGATAGAGTATATCATTTAGTTTTTGATTCTGCTATATTAATTTTATTAGTTAGAATGGTGTTTGGGTATTAAAATATAATTATAATAAAAGGAGAAAATATATGAATAAAAATTTTATTATTGAATGTATAGACATTATAGACCAAATAAAATTACATTCAATAGTAGGAATAACTAAGTATAACGAAGAATTAAGATATCAAGTAGTATATAATAAAGAAAATGAAAATTATGAATTATTATGTTTAGACGAAGAAAATGCAATATGGGATGATGGAGAAACAATAAAAGATATTAAAGAACTTTTAGCGTGTGATTCAATTGTAAATAGATATGAAAAAATAAGATTAATGGAGGAGGAATAATTATGATTAAAAAATCATGTTATACTTGCATAAGTCATAATACATCAAAAGAAAAATTTCCATGTGACAAATGCCATAATCAAAATAACTGGAATTATAGATTTAATGTTCAATCGTTGTGTTTAGCAGGAGTAGGATTGATAGTTTTTGCTGTAATTGTTTTATAGTAAATAATAAATATAAAAGGAGATAATATATACATATGGCTAATAAAGAAAAAATGGTAACTATTACACAAAAAGAATATAATAAATTATTAGAAGATAGCAATTTCTTAGAAGTACTTAAATGTTCAGGTGTGGATAATTGGAAAGGTTATAGTGAGGCATTTGAATTATTAGAAGAATGGAATAATGAGGACGAAGAATAAAGGAGAATAGATATTATGAAAGTTAAAGTATTATCTGAAGAATTTAATAAATATGGTAAAATAATAGAAGCGAAAAGATTTAAAGAATTAACAAAAAAGGAGTTAGCAGAATCAATTGTAGACCCAAATAATTGTATATGGGAAGTTAATGATATTTTTATTCAAGATGATAATGAAAATATTTATTATTGGGATTATGTTACAAAGGATGAAATAGAAATTGTAGAAGACTAGATATAGTACATAGATATATAGAAGATTAAATTTAATATACTACATATAGTAGTTAAAAAAACTATTCTACTATATGTAGTAAAATATCAAATAAAAAAGGAGTATATATGAGCAAAAGAAAATTTAATGATTATAAAATAATTGGAGATACAACTATAATATATCTTAAAAGAAAGAATGGTGAAATATTTGAGTGTCTAATAGATACTAAGAATTTACAAAGACTAATTGATTTAGGGTATTCTTGGCATGCAGTTTGGAGAAAAGATAATCAATCTTATTATGCATCGTGTACTATTTATCAAGGTACTGAAAATGGAAAATGTAAATTACCTTATATGCATGATTATTTAATGAATATAGATATTAATAATACTACTAATCATGTTGTAGACCATATTGAACCATTAAATACTTTAGACAATAGAGAATCAAATTTAAGAATCGTAGAAAGGCATAAAAACTCAAAAAACAGAAAGAGTAAAAATTCAAATAATACATCAGGTTATAGGAATGTATTAAAAGATAATCAAACTGGATTATGGATGGTAAGATTGCAGATTGATAAAAAAGGTAAGACATTAGGTAAATTTTCTGATGTTCATAAGGCTGGTGAATTTGCCGAAGAAATGAGACAAAAATATTACGGGGAATTTGCAGGGAAATCATAGAAATATAATACATATTTAATAAATAAAGGGAGAAAATAAAAACATGGATATTAACTTATTTTCAAAGATAGTTAAAAAATTAGGTAAACAAGACTTAGAAAATTTTCAATACATAGACGATTATATAATTTATGGTTTTAAAGAAATTGGTGATGATAGTTGGAAAGATGAAGGTAAGTATCAATATAAAACTGAGCAAGGGCAGTTAATTGAGATGGATGATAAATATAATGAAATACAAGAATTAAATTTTGGTGTATCACGTTCTGTTCAAAGAAATGGAAGTTATTTTACAGATTATAATTATGACTATGAGCCATATGAATTTTTTGAATTGAAAGAAGTATTGATACCTGAAGTAATCATTCCTGCACATTTGGAAACTAAATGGGATAAGTTGAGTATTGATTTGAGTAAAGTAGTAGATGAAGTTGAAGAAGAAAGAATTAGGTTAGAGTTAGAAAAGAAGAGATTAAAGGAAGAAGAAAAAGCAGAAAAGGAAAGATTGACAAAACTGTATCCTATGAATAATGCAGATATTATTAAGATGGTAAATAAAAGTTTAAAGAAAAAGAAAATTGAGAAATTTACATTGTTAGAAATGAGAAAAGAATACTTTGATATTGTTATTAAGAAGAAATTAGAGAATCAAGATTGGATTGACTATCATAGAAAAATTATTTATGGTGAGTAGTTTATAATCAAAATTATAGAAAGGAGATGATTAATATAGGTAGTACAATTTATTCTGACCAAAAATTAATGTATTTTCCTACACAACAATATGAAACATATAGATTATTAGCAATACTAGGTGATTTGCAATTAGATTATATAAAAGAAAGATACATAAGAGAATATTCTGTAATTCCAAAAGAAGAATATAATGAATTATTTATATTATCAGCAAATCACAATATTCCAATAAGGTTTGTCATTTTTGACAAATGGTTAAAAGAAGAAAGATATGATTTAATTAAGGAATATTTTACTATTAGATTCGGTAGTGATAGTTATAATAATAGGAAAGAAAATTTTCCTATTACAATTTGCGATCCATTTTGTGGGGAAGGAGAATTTCTAGACGTATTCAAGTCATTCATTCCGAAAGATAAGTATAGTGGAGATATATTTTTAATTGGTAATGAATTAGAGGGAAATCGTTTCGATGTTATAAAAGATAATGATAATATTGATGAAAAACATAATAAATCATTTGAAGAATTGAATTTAGGAAGTTCTATTTGCAGTTTAATTTTATTCAACCCTCCATACGGATCGCAAACAAACGGATTGAGAAATGTTAGATTTTATCTTTCTATGGTTTTAGAAAAAAGTATATTATACAATCAACATAATTCAAAAGACTACAAAACAGGTTATATGGTATTTGTAATCCGTAAAGATGATTTCCTTGACAGTTTAGATGTAATCTGTCAACATTTTGATGTATTTAAAAATGCAATATATAAAGTTAATCCAGAAGAATATGCAAAGTATAAACAATATATCTTCATTGCTAGATTAAAAAATAATCCATTTAATTTAAGCAACGTCACAGATGCAATGGATTATCAAAAACATTACAATGATATAAAAAGAATAATTGAATCAGAACCAGAGTTTGAGTTAAATATGTACGATACATACAGAATGATGAATTATCCTTACATTGATTATGAAACAGCAAAAGAAAATAATCAATATGTTCAAATTTCTGAAAATTATATCAGTAAAAATGATAGTGTGTGGAAATGGGTTAAAGATATTACTGAATTAAAAAATTTAGGTGAAGAGACATTAACTATTCCTAAACCACCAAAACCAGGAGAAATAGCAAATATTTTAGCATCTGGTATGGTAAATGGAGATATGGATTTAGATGGAAAAGGTAAACATGTGGTTATAGGTGGTACTAAAAAAGTAGAAAGAAAAGAAACTAATTCATATAAAGATGAGAATGGAGAAAAGATTACGGAAACTAAAATAATTAAAATGAGTTTACCATATCTAAATATATTATGTTCAGAAAATGGAGAATTAAAGATTAAAGAGTTAGGTGGTTCAGAATAATATGATTCCATACATACAAACAGATGGCAAAAATAAAATTAATTGTAATTCTGATTTAATTATTTTAGATGAAAATGAACCAATACTAATTTCATTATGTGATATAAATATTAAAAATAAAAAAATATGTGCTGATTTAATTGCTCAATCTTATGATATGTTGTTAAGAGATAGAGAAGATATTAATTTTGTTAAAGTATTATATGGTAGAGAAAATCATTATAGATACAAGTCAGATAAAATGGAAAATAATTTAACTCATACAGTTATTTATAATACTAAAATAAATCAGTATTGCATTAATTGGAATAATGAAGATAAGAGTGAAATTATAACTAAGTATCTAAGAAATATTCATTATTTACCTGTTACAAGTGAAATTGTAAAAATAATTATAAATAAAGATGAAATTGAACAAACTAAATATAAATATAGTAGTTATGGTTGTATTAGGGAGTGTACGGTTTATACAAATAATCCTATGTTTGAGGAATTAAAGGTATATAAAATTAATATAACTTGGTTTAAGGAAAAGTTAAATAATTTGAAATTAGAAGGATTTCAAGATGATTTTGATTGGAGTAAAATAGATGATATAGAATCATATATATTTGCTTTTCTTCAACCTATTAAAGAAAAATTGAAGAAAAATATTAAGGTATTATTTGATCCAAATAATATTAATCCTAAGATATTTGAAGGAAAATTAAAACCATTTGATGGGCAGATTCCTGTTATTCAGGCAGGATTAGAAGTTTTGAAGAGAGATAGAGTTATTTACTTGGCTGCACAACCAGGATTTGGAAAGTCAATGATTTCTACTAAAATGAATCATTGTCATTTATATCAAAATAAAAATAATTATGTTACTCTTTTAGTAGTACCATCTATTACACTCACTCAATGGAAAGAAGAAATAAAAAATAGTATTAAAGACAAAGTAGATATACATATTATTAAGAAAACTACAGATTTTATTAAACTATATAATCAAACTAATTTACAATTTGAAAAACCTACTTATATACTTGTAGGTAAAGAAACTTTTAAACTTGATTCTAAAAAAATATCAGGAGTAAACATAAAAACTAGAGAAATTAAACGTAAAAAAGAAGTAGAGAATAATAATTACTATTATACTAGAAAAGAAATAAAAGAAGTTAAAGAGAAGATAGTTATTGCTTGTTGTCCAGATTGTGGTGTACCATTAAGAAATGAATTAAGAAAAAAGGAAGATGTATTCTTTACGGAAAAAGATTTTCAAGGCAATCCTAAGAAAAGTAATTATAAATGTTTTAATTGTGATGCAGTATTATGGCAAAATACATATGATAAAACAAAGAAAAGTAGTTTGATTAGATTTATTAAAACAAAAAATATTCATTTTGATAGTGTAATTTTTGATGAAATTCATAGAAGTAACAACTCAGAATCAATAATAGGTTCAGCAACTAGAACATTATTTAATTTCTGTAAAAAGATAATACTTGCGACCGGAACCAGTAATAATGGGTATAGTTCTTCTTTACATAACATATTATTAGGATTATTTTCTAATAAACTTAAAGCAAATGATGTATTAGATATTAAAGATTTTATAAAAGCATACGGAACATTAATGGCAGTAAATAAGAAAAAAGATGGAGAATATCGTTATTCTGGTAGAAGTGAAATTAAAGATAGTGATTTTATTGAGTGCGAGGGCATAAACCCAATAATTTTTGTAAAATATTTAGCAGAAAACTTTATATTTGCTACTTTAGATGATTTAGGTAAGGATTTACCTGATTTAAACGAATATTATATTCCTATTAAGCAAACTGAAGAAATGGAAAGAAATGAAGATAAATTATGGAATGATATTAAATCAGCAAACGCATTTAATGCAAAAATGTATGAAGATTCAATTGTAAAACATTATATAAATAATCCTTTTGATTGGAATAGTATTACAATCGAAGGTAAGGATTCTACTAATATTATTCAACCAAAATGTATCAGTGATACTATATTGCCTAAAGAAGAAATAGTATTAGAAATTGTTAAACAAAATGTATCTGAAGGTAGAAAGTGTTGTATATATGTTAATTTTAATAATGGTGGAGAATACATGAATGGAGATACTATTGATAAAAGAATTGAAAAATTACTTATTAAAAATGATATTAGAGTATTTACACTAAAGACATCAGTAAAAACAATTGAAAGGAGAGAGTTATTAGAGAAAAAGAAAGATGATTTTGATGTATTAATTTGTAATCCTATTGTCGTTCAAGAAGGTGTAAATATTGTATATATTCCTACTTATATAAATTTTATACCATCATATCATGTTAATACAGTTGAACAATCAAATTTAAGAGGCTATAGAGCAGTAAGCACAGTGGAGAATCGAATATATCATTTGTATTATAAAGATAGTTGTGAAGATAATATTATCAAAAGATATCAAAGGAAGATGGCAGAAAGTAAAGCAATTACAGGACAATTTAATGTGCAATTAGAGGACGATGACAGTATCAGAACTGCAAGTAAATTTGGGAAGAAAATTAACGATGGTGTTGTTTAGTAAATATTATTAAAAAATATCTTGACATTGTAAATATAATAGTATAGAATATCACTAATAGCAATACATAGTAATAAATTAAAGGAGTGATATTCTATGCAAAACAAATTAAATAATACATCATTAGAAGAAAGATTATTGCAAATTGCAGAACCATTATCACGTATGGCAGGAGATAAATATTTAGATATTGCTAAGAAAAGATATGATGAAGGATTAAACTTTAAATTAAATCATTGTGGTATTGATTATGTAACCATAGCAAAGAATGGAGTATGGTCTGCATCAGGTAAAGGTATATTTGTTTCAAGTTATGAGATGATAGGACACCATACAGGTAGTAATAGTTTTTATGAAGGATTATTAGATAGTGGAATTGAGATTAGGGATTTGAGAGTAAAATAAAAACATGATAAATGTTATCTTTTATTCAAATATAGGTAAAATCACTAATATTAGTAATAATTATGATTTTACCTATATTAGTACCTGCAAAGTATTATTATTTAAGGGTTTTCAAGCACTTTAAGATGCGATATTATGATGTAATAGAAAATAATGTGATCAAATGAACCTTTTATCATGATTTTAGAAATAGAAATAGAAATAGAAAGTTTAAAATAACTCTTGACAGAGTATAAATATAATAGTAAAATAATAATTGTCAAGAGTTATTAAATAAAAATAAAAGAAAAGAAAAGGAGAAAATAATGTTTAGTTGGTTAAATTTTTTATTCATATTAATAGTTATATGTGTTGCAATATACTTTGTATGCAATAATAAAAATAAAGAAGAAATTGCATTAATGATAATACCTGTTATATTGATTTTATATTTTGTAGTATCAGGTATCATGTGGATTCATTCAGTTTGTGATTATGAGGATATTAATATTAGACATGAGTATGGTGATAAAGAAAATATTTATTCTTTAAAGGACAATATTAATACTAATGGTGAATTTATTTTAGGATGTGGTAATATAGATACTAATTTATATTATTATGCATTAGTTGGAAATGATAAGGATGGATATATCAAAAAGAAATATGATTCAGATAAAGTATATTTAATACCAGAAGAAACAAATCAACCGTATTATGTTGAATTATATAAAATATACGATACTAAATATAATCATAATTTCTTTTATGGTGGAATATTAAAACCATTTAAAAATGAATATAATCAAAAGGATTGTTTTTCTGAGAAGAAAGAATTGCATTTACCTAAGAATTATATTATCAAAGAATATAAAATTAATTTGCAATAAAATAAATCCTGTATTTTATGTTGAAATTTAGAAAGGAGAATATAATCTTATGAAAGAAATATTAGGAGCAGAATTAGATAAAGTATTTGAGGAACTTGGAATAAATGCAAAAAAGACTTATGAATTAAAAAACAAAAATGGTGATTATTGCGAAATATATCAAGTATGGGAATTATCAGATGAAGATTATATAAATCTTTGTAATATTTCTGAAGAAAATTGGAAAGATAATTGTGGTTGGTGGAGAGGATCGAAAGGTTCTAATATGGGTAGTGTTAATAAAAGATACAATATAAATAAACACTATATTTATGCTTGGGATGGAATTTATAGAAATAATAATAAAAATTATTATAAAGATAGAAAATATAACAACCTTCTTCAATATTTTTGTGATGAAATTGGAGCATCTACTGAAAAGAATATTTGTGCGTTAGCAATTGACTTAGCAAAACAAAATAATATGACTATGAGTGAATTATTTAAAAAATATCAAGGTTAAATTAAAGGAGTATAATAACATGAATATTGACTACTCTAAATTTGTATTCAAATGTGACAATGAAGATTGTGAAAGAATGAAAAACATCTATGTTGTGTATCTTGTGATTTATTTAAAGAATGTAAAAAGGAAGGATATACATGTATACATTTAGATGAAAATGATTCACCAGAAAATTGTAAAGAATTATATCTTAAGAAAGAATAGAAAGGAGAAATCATGTTAAATCTAGAATTAACAAAAGAAATAATTATTAAACCTAATGGTGATGGATATTTTAATATTCTATACAAATTTGATTATCCTATAGATGAAGGTAAATTAGGAAAATGTGTTGGAGATGCAGAATGTAAAATACACAAAGCAAAAGTTAAATTGAATGTTGAAATATTAAGTGGTGAGGATGATAGGATATTTGATTTAATAGTAAATTCAAAGAAAGGAGAAAACTAATGAAAGTTAAACTTATTCTTGATTTAGATGGTGATTTTGAAGATGGATTATCTGATAAAGAAGTAGAAGAAATCACTAAAATTGTTATAAGTAATGGTGCAGAAGTTAATTCTTTAAGTAGTAAAGTTGAAGTATTAGAGATTATGGGAGGGTAAAATAATACTTGACTTTACACTAACAAAATGGTAATATAATAATTAATAAAAACAAAATAATCTTATTGGAGGAATTGAATATGTCAAAAGAGATTAATGAAAAAATTGAAAAAGGATATGTTTTAACTGAGGAAAAAGCAAAAATTATCACTGAATTCTTTGATGCAATTGATATTATGAGAATTGTTGATTACAAAGAAAAACAGAAGGTATTTAATCTATTAGATAATGTATTATTTTTGCTATCTGACAATGAAATTATCAATGGTTGGAAAATTGAAAATGCAAAGAAATTGATTAATCAAACTGACTTTAAAGAAACAGATTGTGTTATATTTTATAATGATTAAAAAGAAGGAATATAATTATGTCTTATTATTATAATATTTGTATGAGAAGTGGTAAAGAGTATAAAATTACAACCAATCTCATTTATAAAGAACTAGCTAATGAGATAATGCCTAAATTAACTAATGAAATTAAAATATCACA
>Ga0209416_1001410_pt1 | contig 16709 bp, 9 predicted proteins | sample RifGroF1_FD_184001 | JGI IMG/M metagenome (GOLD analysis project Ga0209416, IMG submission 184001) | Groundwater microbial communities from Rifle, Colorado, USA - Groundwater F1 (SPAdes) (version 2) | ecosystem: Environmental > Aquatic > Deep subsurface > Groundwater | place: Rifle, Colorado...
CCCGCCAGCACAGAAAGAAAAGCGGTCTTTTTCTTGCCGAACCTTTCAGTTGTTTTACCAACAACAAAGTCAGCAAGAATAGATGGTAACATGTAAGCAGTTAGAAATATTCCACCGAACTCAGCGTGCTGAGGAAATTGAAGAGAATATAATGGGCCAAGTGTCCAAAAAAACGCGTCAATGAAATTTAAAAAAGCAGTAACAACTAAGACCGGGAAAATGATCCTTCCTAATTTGGTCCAAGTGTGGAGCTCCGCAATTACATTTGTCTTCCTGTGTGAGACATATTCCTTTTTAATATCTTTTTTTACTCCATCATTAAGTTTTAGGAATAAAAAAAACAGGAAGCTGAGTAACAAGAAAAGTGTGCCAGCTAAGAACACCTTATTATTTACTGTTGAAACAATAATATATCCTGCAATGATTGGCGCAGTAAGACCTCCAAGATCACCCGCCAGTTCGATTATGCCAAAACTATACGCATTTTCATCTTTTTTTGTATCGTTTCCAACAAAGTCAAAGCTTGCAATGGACATTAGATCGTAGAAAATGCCCCATAGTATCATCGCAAGAATAAATAAGGCTAACGTACTTGAATAGTACAGGACCACGAATCCACCGAATGATAATAAAAACATGTATAAATACAGCCTCGTGTAGTGGCTCTTCGCGAAAAATTTACTTATAAAAAAATCGGAAATAGCTCCTGCTATTGATGCAGTTGAGCAAATAAGTCCAAGTTCGAAGCTACTATATCCAGCTTCGGTAATTAATATTGGGGTTAAGTATGAAAAAATACCAGCGAATATCGACCAGAAAAATAGCATTATTGCTATAAGGTATAGAATGTTTTTGCCTCCGTACTTGATTTTTGCCCGGTAAAATACCTGACTGAATAGAAATCTCATAAAACACTATAACATTTATTTCGCTTCGGCCTCGGTCCTGTATTCTCTTATAGCTGTAACTTTAACAGTGCCAGGATAGTTCTGGGTTTCTTCAATTTCTTTAGCGATCCTGTGAGCAAGAACAGATGTGTCTTCGTCGGATGCTTCAGTTGGTTTGATAATTACCCTAACTTCACGACCTGCATGAATAGCATATGCTTCTTTGACTGATTCATATTGATTTGCTATGTCTTCAAGAGCTTTGACCCTTTGCACGTATTCCTCATAACTTTGTTTTCTAGCTCCAGGCCTTGCACCTGAGATTGCATCGGCAATCATAACGATAACTGCTTCCACAGATTTAGCTTCAATATCTCCGTGATGAGATTCAACAGCATTAGCTAGTTTTTCATCTTTGAAATATTTTCTGACAATATCGCCGGAGATGTGATGATGTGGTTTTCCTTCTATTTCATGGGTAAGCACCTTACCGATATCATGTAAGAGACATGCCTTTTTGGCGAGTTTAACGTCAGCACCAATTTCCGAAGCAATTTGTTGTGAGATCTTTACCATCTCTAGCGTGTGTTTTGCAAGGTTTTGACCATAACTGAACCTGTACTTGAACCTCCCAAGAAGTTTGATTACTTCTAGTGGCATGTCATTAAATCCTGCCTCATAAGAAAGTTGTTCACCATTTTTTCGAATTTCTCTTGCAATGTCTTTTTTCACACCAAGAATTGTCTTTTCAATACTTCCTGGGTGCACTCGACCATCCTTTAGTAATTTCTGTAGTGCAATCGCGGCTACTTCGCGTCTAATCGGATCAAAAGAGGAAAGAGTAACTTGCCCAGGTGCTTCATCTACAATTATATCCACACCGGTCAGGCGCTCAAATGTCCTTATATTTCGTCCCTCTTTACCAATGATCTTTCCTTTTAGTTCTTCATTATCAATGTCGATTGTTGTGGATGTTGCTTCAACAACATAATCAGTAGCACTTTTTTGCATCATGTCCACTAGCATTTCTTTAGCAGCTTCATCTGATTTAGCTTGAATTTCAAACTCGGACTCTTTAATTTTTTTAGCTGTCCATTCTTTCAGATCTTCCTCAATTTCTTTGCGCAAAGAATCTTCCGCTTCTTTTTTCGTCATTTGTGCAATTTTTTCAAGCCTTTGCATTATTTCGTTGCGTAGTGAACGAACGTCCTTTTTAGACTGCTCAAGTGATTTTTCTTTTTGTTCGATAGTATCAAAACGTTGGTCTAGAACATTTGACCTGTCCATGATTTTTTTCTCACGTTCGTCCAATTGTTTTTCTCTTATTTCAACTTCTTTAACTAGCTTCATTGTCTCTTCTTTGCTCTTTACTGAGATTTGAAGCGCTTTATTCTCTGCGTCTAATAACATAGACTTTGCTTTTGAACTAGCCCTTTTAATAGCTTCCTCTTCATCAATTTGTTGGGATTTTTTATCTTTTAATTTTCTATTTAAATCCTTGTTATTTGACCAGAGGACCCCCGTGCCAAGTGAGCTTCCTGCAAACAGCAATAAAACTACAACTAACAATATTTCCATTGTATTAAATTAATAAATAACCGATCTTTTGGAGAACTTAGGGTAGAATGTATTGTAAATAGAAGCGTTCGAAGTTCAAACGCCGGCTAAGAGAATAATGCAACGATCCCTCTAATTCAAGGGTATTTAATTTTAACTTGAAAAATACAAGTATAATTCTCAAAATATTCATTCTAAATCTCTCTAAAGATCTAATGTTTAATCATATCACAGAAGCCTAAAACAGTCTACCCAAGTTTTTTGCTGAAGTAGTCAAGTAGCCTCTCTTGGAAACTTTTTGGATATTTTGGCTGTTGTTTTTTTTTATTTTTGACAGGTTTTTTATTAGTTGTTGTTGAGTTTATTTTTTTTTGTAAAACATGGATTGAATTATTTTTTTGCATGAGAAGAGCATTGAGATTTTTCAAAATTCCTCTTTGGTCATTAACTTTTGCTTTCAATCGAAGGATCTCATTACGTTGCTCAATAAACCTTTTTTTAGTTTGAATTACTTCTTGCCTAGATTTGACAAGATCGACGTGTTCCTGGGAGTCAACCATTTTCCTGATAAGTTGTTCTTCGGTTATGCCAATATTCAAGAAATAGTTAAGGTCCGATTGATTAGGTTCTCTTCCAAGTATTTTTATGTAATTATTTTTTATCATATCCCTACGCTGATCACGGCTCATATAACCACCCGCCCCTGGTGCGCCACCTGCTATTGGCATTCCTGACATGCCGGCTCCTCCACCAAAAGAACTGATTCCTCCGCCCATACCGCCCATACTACTCATACCGCCCATGCCACCAACTCCACCGAATGAACCCGGGCTAGTTTGATTAAATGTTCCTCCAGGCTGACTCGAAAATGTAGTCGACGGTGATGGAGAAGGGGAAGGAGTAGTTGCCACTGGTACTTGATTCGCTGGTGTTGATCCAATCACTGCGGGAACGGTTTTTTGAGGCACTGGTGTATTTGGTGTCTGAATACTAATGTCTTGAGGTTTTTGTTTTGTCTGCTTAATTATTGTCCCAACCCCAAGGAATTTCTTAACGCCGTTAACAATGCCCTGTGCCAATTTTTTGATATTTGCTTCACTTTTAAAAAATTCCAAATCTTCAGGATTATCAAGATAACCACATTCAACTAAACTTGCGATCGGGTTTGTATTGTGCAGGAAAGCAAGTGAACCTAAAGGATGTTCATATTCACTTTTATTCCCCTGGCTTGGCCATCCGGTGACTTTCATGGTCTCATTAAGTATGTCATTTGTGAGGTTTTGAGAATCAATTTTATCTGCTTGGTGCCATCCTTCAATTCCTTTTTTCCCACCGTCGTTTATGTGAATCTCTATTGAAATATCTTTATTTGCTTCGCTATAACCGGTTTGATTGATCCATGCGATCCTTCTTGCTAGATCAAGTTCGGGTGGAACGGATAAAGTAACAAAATTTTCAGCCCTGAGTAGAGCTACAACTTCTTTTGCAATTTTGCGCGTAAGATCAACCTCTCTAATTCCAGAGACAACAGTTCCAGGGTCTTTGTTTGTGTGTCCAGCGGATATAATAATCCTTGCCATATGCTTGCTACTTAAAGCTGTAAAAGTGGTTTAATTATATCAAATTACAGGCTTATTTCGCTTGATTTTGAAGCTTTTTGTAAATTTCCTCCAGTTCGCTATCGCTACTAAATGGGATCACGATTTTGCCACCGCTGCGTGATCTGAAAAGTTTTGCGCCTGTTCCGTAGAGTGATTTTATTGTGGATTCGATCTTTTGGGTGTATTCATCAATTATCCTGTCGGTAGTGCGCAGTGTTTTTTTAGGTCCTTTGCTTAGTCTTCTAACAAGTTCTTCAACCGCTCGAACGCTCAAATGGTCCCTGGCAACAATCCTATATGTTGCAAGCATTGCCTCTTCTGAACTAAGTCCGAGTAATGCTCTTGCATGTCCCTCTTCAATTTTTTTCTCAAGCAGACCTTTTTTAATTTCATTCGGAAGTTTTAGTAGTCTGATTTTATTGGCTATAGCAGGTCTTGATAGGCCGACTTTCTCAGCTATCTCTACATGGGACATCTTGAACTTTTGCACAAGCTGGTCAAATGCCATGGCCTCTTCCAGTGGGTTCAAGTCGGCCCTCTGAATATTTTCGACAACTGCGAGCTCAAGTATTTGTTGTGGTGAAGCATCTCTCACAACCGCCGGAACAGTTTTCAACTTTGCTAATTTTGCTGCACGCCACCGTCTTTCCCCCGCTATCAGATCAAATTGCTTGGGCCCTACTTTTGTGACAATTAATGGCTCTATTACGCCATGCTCTCTGATTGAATCTGCAAGTTCTATCAATTCCTCAGGATCGATTTCAATCCTTGGTTGATAAGGGTTTGGTTCTATGAAAGTAATATCCAGGTTCGGAATAAATGCCTGATCAAGCTCTGCGACATTATCTTCAGAAATTAAAGCAGATAGTCCGGAACCTAGAGTTTTTCTTTGTGTCGGCATTTTTGTGTTCGCTAATTTCGAGTAAATAATTTTAATCCAGTTTTATAATAGAAAAACTCCGGCCTAAAGTCCAGGGTTTTTGTTTCGCTTTGTTAATTTTATCCTTGCCGTGAACGGCAAGGTTTTGAATCTTGAAATAAAAATCGGACATTAATGTCCATTGTTTTTCTTTCTGATATATAATAAGCATTAATATATTTAAATAGAGGAGATTAAATTGTGAGTACATTAGCACCTATTGCCGAGCAACACATTTCTACAGAAACGCATGAAGCTAAGCGCGCTGAATATTTGCGGACATTATTCGAAATTGACGACCCTTGGATACAAAGTTTTGTAAGGTTTGCTTCTGATGGCCGTATAAGATCAATGAGAAAAAGTTGTGCCATACCTAATTTGCTTAAAGCGAGATGGTCGGGAGGACATTATGATTTATCAAAAGATATTGATGATGAAAATATTACTAGATGGGTAATTGATGAGATAGATTCGGTAACCAAAGCCAAAGAAGAATACTTAGGATCAATATCAAACAGCCCAGAAGTTTTGAATCTGAAAGCTGCAATTTCTGATATTATATACCCTCGAGAACAAAGGCGTGAAGAAAGGCCATATACATACTTACGCGCTAAAGTAACAACAGAGCAAGAATTAGTTTCAGAAGGATACAATATTGAAGAACTAATTAAGGATCATGATCCAGAAAAGAAATATTATCGTAAATTAAATGAAGTTCTAATGCGCTCTGATCCATTTAATAAAGCCAAAAAGTTCGATAGAGATAAAATACATTCAGATTTGCAGATATTGCTTAATACAGGTTTTAATGAACTTTTAAGGGATATGACTGAAATAAATCCATTAAGGCTTGTTCATCTGGTTTATGATCAGCACGGACTAAGCGACATACAAACCGCACCTTTAACTACAAATTCTCGTTTTCATGTAGAGCGTTGGGTAGATCTAAATGGAAATGCAGCGTGTACAATTATTATTCTTGATAATGATCCAAATAGAAAACAGTACGAATTAGCTAGTAAACAATTTCCAGGTCAACCTAGTAGTCATATGGGATGGATGCCATTTAACTTTTTAGATGAGCTACTTGAATCACAGGACATTGTGAATGACGATGAAAAAATGAAGAAATATATCAGTCTTCAAATTCGATTGCACCTTTTAGAAATTATTCAAGAAACTATGAGATACCTAGGGGGTAGTAAAGTAAACAACTTTCAAAATTTGCAAGAAAGAATTACAATTCGAGATACCACCTATGATCCTTCTGTATTTGAGAGATTAGCAGATACAAAAATGTTGATGCGCTATCCTTTTTTTCAGGCAGAATATAATAGTCAATGGATTAGTGGCACAGAAGTTGAAGGTTACATGCAAGCTAAAATACTCATATCAAAAGATAAAAAGTTGGATTATTATTTTTCTGAAGATGAGCTGAATAAAGAAATGGAGTTTTCGCGAAGTCATTTGGATAGTATTTTAGGAAATTTGGGGCTTTTTACCCGTGGGCTTCCGGAATTCTTATTTTTCGAAAGTCCTTCTATCCCTGGCGTACTCCCCCGTGAGCTAATGTTACAATTAAGAAGAATAAATACATGTTTTGTTACAGGCGATCTACGTTCACTGCATGGATCTAGATACCTGACAACTTATCCTGATGATATTGAACCTGATTTCCAGAAATATGAACTACAGACTAAAGACCAGAAACTGGGTACATTACACATAGAACAATTTATTCCTGAAGAGATAGGTTATGATAATGGAGTAAGGGCAGCTAGATTATTCTTGCCACAATTTGCAAATTTGCTTTCACTAAAAGTAATGGACCAAGAAAGAAATATTGTGAACACTAATGACTATACCATCGAGTATGATCAACTAAATGGATTTTACAGGATAAAATTTTCAGATAAAATAAATTTGCAAGCAGTTAAATATGATGCTAACTTCACTCCCGGCGATGTAATTTATGACCGGAGTGTGGATTTGGACTATGCAAAGGTTCAAGATCAAGTAAAGTGGCTTGAAGAAAACCAATTTGACCAGGTTGCTGATAATCTGGAAAGATTTCTTCAAACGCATAACCAAATAAACAGCGCTCAACTAAGTGCAATAATTGAAGATTCGTTAAGTTATACTTATGAAGACCACGGAGATCCTGAAGAGGTACAATGCAGTGGGACAGCAAAGCTAACAGAGAATTTGTTAAATAGAACATTGCCTGATAATTCCGGATTAAAATTCTACAGTTCAAGATTACTTACACTTTCTTATGCAAGAAAAGTGCCTTTAAGAAAAACAGCAAGTTTAGATGGGCATAGTGATACTCGAGCCAGTTATATAGATGAAGAAGGTAGGGTACATTTATTGGTTCATGATGCAACACCAAGCAGGAAATCTAAGAAACACACTGAGAAAAAAATTGATCTTCAAACGGGCCCTCTTCCTGGATCTGATTTCGGAATAGCCGAAAAGCTAGAACTTGATGTTAGTGAAATTTATGGACAGAAATTAGAAGAATGGCAAAATGTGCTTTCGCAAATTGCTAGGTTGGATCTTTCTCCACAAAATACTCCCCCCTTCGTTGATATAAAAAATACTTATGAAAAGATAGGTAATGGTAGCACAGAAATCCGGGCATTGAGAAAGATTATGCCAGAAGATAACACAAAGCAAATACAACAACAAATATTATTCCCTGTGACAAGGCTGCAAATAATCTTGGACAACTTGAGAAGTAGATCTATTGATGAATTAACAAATGATCCTGAATTTGTCCAGGCCAGTATTGCTAATATGGATTATATTTTAAACGAAGAGGCCCAATTAGTTGAAAATTATAAGAGATTCAAAACAGCACGAAAAAGAGATCCTAAGTTTGAGGCTTATATGTCGCCTCCAAATTATCCAAATGAAATGCATTTCACGCAATTACTTCGTTTGGCACGAAATGTAAAAGATTTTTTGCAAGAGTATGCAGTAGTTAATGAGGAATATGAAGATTTGGTTGCTGAAACAGAGTCTGACCTTAACAGATGATTATTTTCTTTCTGCTATAACAACGTAATGCTTGTCCTTATCCTGCGAGAATGAAACTATATTAAACTTTTCGTGTAATATTTGTTTTAATTCCTCTTCGCTGAGAAATCTTGTCTCGACCTCGGGATGTTTCATCTGGCTTTCTTTTGATCGATATACTAAGAGGAATAAGCCTTTACTCTTAAGTAGTTTATAAATTTGGTTCAAATTATTATTAAATTCATCAGGCCCGCCATACTCAAGAGAATTAATGGCAACCACACCGCCAAAACTGTTATCTGGAAAGTCTTTGATCTTATCGTCGAAATTTCCAACTATAATGTCGGCCTCGAGATTTTTCTGGTGAAGCCATTTTTCCGCAAGGGAAGCAGCTGAAGGTGAGAAGTCAATTCCTGAAACATTAAATCCCTCTTCCGCAAGTTTCACTATGTGTCTTCCTGTGCCGCAGCCAAGGTCCAGAACTTTAGTAATCCCTTTTTTCTTGCACAAGTTAATGAAGGCACTGAGAGCTGAGTGTGGCTGCAGATAAAATCTGCCGTGAGCGTTATAGAAATCGGACCATTTATCTTTCATATTAATTAATAATCCGTTAATAAGTTAATACGTTAATCAGCTAATCAAGTAATTACAATTTTAAAATTTCATCTGCCAGGTTTCTATATGCCTTCGCACCATTCGATGTCGGGTCATAAACGCTGATTGGTTTACCGTGCGAGGGCGCTTCTGATAGCCTGACATTTCTAGGTATAATCGTATCGAAAACTTTCGATTTGAAATAGTTTTGCACTTCATTTACAACATCTTTGGAAAGGTTCGTTCTGGAATCAAACATTGTCATGATAACTCCTGCAATGGACAGAGTAGGGTTCAAATTCTTCCTGACAAGTTTAATTGTTTTCACAAGCTGTCCAAGGCCCTCCAATGCAAAATATTCACATTGTACAGGGATGATTACGCTGTCTGACGCGGTTAATGCGTTAATAGTTAAAAGTCCAAGCGAAGGAGGGCAATCAATGAAAACAAAATCAAAAGAAGAACTAACCTGTTCAAGTTTTTTCTTCAGCACAGTCTCGCGCGACATCATACCAACAAGTTCAATCTCAGCTCCAGCCAGTTCAATGCTCGAGGGCATAATATAAAGATTTTTGATCTTTGTACTATAAAAGATTTCCGAAGCTTTGATGTCTTTAGTCAAAAGGTCAAAAACAGTATTGTGCTCATCATGAAATTTCATTCCAAGGCCTGAGGTAAGGTTCGCCTGTGGATCAATATCTATAAGTAAAACCTTCCTGCCTTTTTCAGCAAGATAAACTCCTGTATTTAAAGCAGAAGTTGTCTTTCCAACCCCGCCTTTTTGATTTGTAAAACTGAAGATCATACTAAGTAAATTGTAAATTCGTCTGCCCTGTCTGCGAGCTGGCAGACATTAGCGGATTAATATAATTGGGCTGTGTAAGTGTATACGTATATGACTGGCTTGTTAGAAAACTATCTTTTTCCTCATACTCACCGCTACCGATCAATCCAAACCTTCCTAATGGCCACCATCGGAAGAAAACTTTTCCCTTTATGTATTTCCTTGCGACAAATTCGACATCACTTGATCTTGAATCCTTGCTGGCTTCACGGTTATCGCCCATGACAAAATAGCTATCAGATGGCACTGTTTTCTCCTCGCCTTCTTCCAGAAAAGTACCACCTTCTGTAAGAGTCGTGCTTGGAATATATGACTCGTAAACAACTTTCCCATTTATTACCGGATGATTGCCTTCGACCTTAATAGTATCACCTGGCCCGGCGATTATTCGTTTAATAAAATCCGGATTCCCAGGAAGTTGAAATACAATCACGTCACCTCTTTTATAGTCATAATTTAGTTTCTTGCCAATACTTTTATCACCAACTATTTGAATTATCTTGTTCGTGAACAGCAGCTCATTATGATGAAAGTTCGGCTCCATTGACTGCCCATCAACTTGATTAGGAATAGCAAGGAAAATATATATAAATACACAAATCGCAAGTGCAATTACAATCGTTTGCATAATATCCACAATTATTCCACCCTTAATGTTGTCTTTGGGCGGGTCGTAAAGAAATGGATTTTCGTCGCTGTCGTTCAAAGTTAATTCAATAACAAATCAAACATTAGTCGCAAAGTAAATTCAAATAACAGTATAGAGCTAAATGCGATTTCAGACAACACATCTATTTCTTACTGTACCTGCCATATGTAGATAGTATTTGATTAACCTTCTTTATGTAAAAATCGCCGGGTAGACAGGTCGTATTACTATTATTTGTATATGAGTTACATTTGCTATATAAATCTTGACTAGTTTTAGCATCATATTTGGGATAACTTATGGTTCTTTGTAGCGTAGTCCCTTCGTATCCTTCTCCCCAGGATTCTAATATAACTAGGTCATACGGTATCTTGACTTTGGAATTTAAGCCTAAGAAATTACTTTCAAGGAATTTCCCCTCACTTCTGGGAAATATTTTATTTATGTCCGTAAGCTTGTCACAATTATTACTCTGTGCAGGGTCATGCTGTTTAAGCCAGTTGCACTTGTTAAAACCAGGAGAAATATTTCCAATAGTTAAATTCTTAACTGAGAGTCCTTGAGGATTACCATAAGTACTCCATGAGAAACTGCCTGTAATATTACCAAGTATAGTATTATTATATTTAGTACCATATAAAGCATTTACTTGTTTGGTCATATGGGAATTATATATGGTTGAATAGTTAATATTGTTATAAAGCCATTCCCAAATAACAACGTTTGCAACATCTCTTTTGAATTTTGATTTGAAATTAGTATTGATACGCCACAAAAATCTTGCTAAATATTGAGATTTAGAGCTTTCAGTCAGAAAATTATTTTGATAATCAAAGAACAAGACGTAGGGCCTATTATTTTTATCTGTTGCCCAGTTGGCTTTCGGAATTTCAGTAAAAAAATAATTAATCATTTCATTGGTGATTGCCGCGAGCAAATCAGCTTCAGCATCGCTTTTTATGGTAAGTGGTGAATTTGCAGCACTCGCACTAAGTCCTTTTCGTTTTACATATTCCTCTTTAATTCCTCCGGATTCGATTAATAGTCCAAATTTTAGCTTGGTTTGTTTTTCTGTTATCGCTTTTTTGATATTTGGCGTGATTCCATAGAGCGTTGGAGGTTCTGTGCTATTAAGTTTAGATTTATTCCCAAGCTTCCATGTATCGAGCAAGACATAATCTAAACGGGCAGATTCCATGTCTTTCAGCTGAGATTTAACCCAGCTATAATTTCTTTCTCCATAAGCTCCAACTTGCGGATCATTTTGAACAAAACCCGGTAGTTTGTAAGTCAAACTTTTTTCCTGTTCTTTACATACGCTCTTTCGCCATGCATCACGTGTTGCATTAGCATCACCGCACCAATGCCAATAAAAGAATACTGTAGCATACTTTGTATTAATATTGGATATTTTGTCAGTGCTTACAGGAGCTGCGCTGCTTTCTTTAATGCTTTGATCTTGAGACATTATGTAGGCTGATAATATGAGACCGCTCAGTAATATTAAAAGTACTATCACAACAGCAATTTTTTTGATCACTATAGAACTTGTAACAATTAGAAATTTCCTTTATTAATTAATTTTTATACCGATTATTTTTCCAAGGATCATTTTAGCGTTTTCAACCTTTCCCTTTTGTATTTCGATCGATCTTGTTCCGGTCTGCTGCATGAGCTGGTCGTTAAATAATTCAAACACAGTCAAAAGGTCAGTGTCATCCGTTGTCACTTCCAGGTCGATCTTGTCCTCAAGTTTGAGCCCGGCCTTTTTCCTCTCCGCCTGGATTGAACGCACAATTTCTCGTAAAAGTCCTTCACGTTTTAGATCTTCTGTCAGCTCCACATTAATTGAGATCTGTACTTTCTTGTCAGCACTTTCTTTGTAGATCCAGCTTGCTGTTTGCGCTGGCTTATCATCTTCTTGAACCACTTTTATATTTAATTCGTCTGCGATTAACTCCTTCATCCAAGGTTCAATTTCTTTTTTTGAATCTTCTTCTGCGTCTATATTTACCTCTAATTCAGCCAATGGCTGTCGCACTCTGAGCCCATTTTCCACACGTATACTCTGGCCAAGATTTACTACTTCGCGCACAATTTGCATTTCAAAGAGCAGGTCCTCATTATCCTCCATTAGTTTAAATTCAGTCTTTGGATAATCAGTCAGATGAATTGATTCATGAGCGCCTTCTATCTTGCCTGAAACCAGATTTCCCCAGATTGATTCGGATATAAATGGAGTGAACGGTGCAATTACTTTAGAAAACGTGACTAAAGTATAGAAAAGAACGTCTAAAGCTTTTTCATCGCCTTTACTAAATCTGTCTCTTGATCTTCTTATGTACCATTTCGAAAGGTCATTTAAGAATAACGGGAATTCTCTTGCTGCTTGCGGGACATCGTATGCCTCCATATTACTTTTGACTTCATGAATTGTCTGTTGAAGCCTCATAAGAACCCATTTATCAAGTTTATTTTCGGTTTTAGTAAATGGAAATTCAGTCCCGAGCAGTTCATTTTTTGGCTTCCAGTTGTGCATATTCGCATAGGTCACGAAGAAACTGTAACTGTTCCATAATGGAATTATAAAAGATTTTAGTTGTTCCTTCAGGCCTTTCTCATCAACGTTCATATCCTGTCCGACCATTATTGGACTGGACATGAAATAAAGTCGCATTGCTTCCGCTCCGTATGTGGTTAGAACTTTCTTCGGATCAGGATAGTTACCATAGCTTTTGCTCATTTTCCTACCGTCTGTGCCAAACATGATCCCTGTTGTGATCACATTTTTGAAACTTTCTTTCCCAAAAAGCGCATTTGATAGAACATGCATAACATAGAACCATGCGCGTGTCTGGCCGATATATTCGACAATGAAATCAGCAGGATAATTTGCCTCGAAATCCACTTTATTTTCAAAAGGATAGTGCCTCTGGCCATAAGGCATCGACCCTGAGTCCATCCAGACATCGAGAACTTCTGGAACTCTCTCCATCAGACCACCGCATTTTTTACAATCAAATACGATCTGGTCAATTGCTGGCCTGTGAAGATCTGTGATCTTCATACCTGCACGTTTCTCAATCTCTGCAACAGAACCAAAAACTTCCATTTTCTCACAGCCGCCTTTTCGGAGTTTATTCTTTAGATCGCGGACAATTTCCGGGAATTCATTCCTTCCGTCGCCATGTTTGCTAAAATGTCCGTCATGTTCTGATACTTTGAAATCTGTATCCAATTTTTCATGAACAAATTCGCCCTCTGCAAAAGGTACTTCCGGGTCATCTTTTGAGTGATATTGAATTATCCATTCAGCGTTCTTTTTTATTGCTTCCCAATTCCACTCCTTATCAAAATAACCACTCTTTTTTTCAGATTCTATTCCTTGATCAGTATATGGCGCAGCAACAAGGATCAATCCTTTAACAGGATGTGTTTCAGTATATCGCATTGCTGCTGCTGCACCTGAAGAGCTACCAACTAAAATTGTGTTCTCATCAACTTTCATTTCTTTCTCAAGAAAAGGCAACCATTTGTCAGCTGGGGCAAACTCTGGATCTGGCATGTGCGGGCCATGAACTTCGATACCAACTTTTTCTAGTTCGTTTATAATATGTGGTTGCTGACCTCTATGTGTTTTTAAATCTTCTGGACTTGTTGCACCATTTCCATGTACAAGCACAACTCTTGCTGTCTTATCGTATTCGCCCTGGCATTGCCAAACCGGCATTGGAGTCGCCCAATATCTTGTACGCGAAATGCACCAGTCTGGTGCCTGCTCAATGCCTTTTTTGAATCTACCTTGCTTCAAATGATCAGGCACCCAATTAATATTTTCATTAGTTTCAAGCAGTTTATCCTTTAATTCATGTACCTTTAAAAACCATGATGCCTGTGCTTTTTGAATTAATGGTGTTTTGCACCTGTAGCAGAAAGGATACCTGTGCGTGATCTTTTCTGCTTTGAACATCAGATCTCTTTTTGTCAGGTCCTCTGTGATAATTGGATCAGCCTTTTTGATATAAATCCCGGCATAATCTTTCACCGCATCAATAAATTTCCCCTCGTCATTAACTGCAAGCATAAGTGTCAGACCATAATGTTCACCCATTTCAGTATCAATCTCTCCAAAACCAGGAGCAGAATGAACAATTCCCGTACCCTCTTCCATTGTGACCATGCCTTTGTAGGAATAAACTTTCATGTCATTTTCATTTGGTGGAAAGTAATCGAATGGAGGAGTGTAGCTTAGTCCAACTAGGTCTGCACCCTTTAACTCCTTAAGAACCTCATAATCAAGATCACCTAAAACCGTTTCTACTCTCTTTTTTGCAAGAACAACTTTTTCAACCTGCACTTCCTTCTCATAGTTGTGAGGTTCTTGCACATATTCTTCATTTATCTTATTTACCTCTTCCAAACTCATTTCAGCAATAAATGGAGGGTATATGCCATTAGAATCTGTAACTTCTTTGCCGAACCACGAAGGAACTTTAAATTCGTTTTCTATCTTTAAGTTTGAAAATTCAACTTCTGCAACAACCAAACCTTCCAGATTATTTTTATAAAGATCAATTTCTGCAGTAAGTTTGTCACTGAGTGGGTAATAATACCTTGTTTTTACTATTTTTTTCGAAGCCTGTTTAATAAGCTCCACATATTTTTCTTTAGAAATCTCCTCGGTTTTTTCAATGAGCTGTCCTTTTTCTTTTTGATCACCAGCGAAGTATTTTAGTGTAAAAGTGTGTCTATTATCCTGCTTTCTAATTCTTGCATGTTTCGGTTTGTTCCCATCCTCATCTACGTAATCCTCCAAATACGCTTGAGTTATCTGGGATGATTTATGTTTAGTTAGATCTTTTGGAAGTTCTTTTACAAGCCAACCTCTCTCCAGTTCAATATTAAGTTTTTGAACATTTGCGATCACATAAGTCTCTTTCTCATCAACAACTAATGCCCTATTTGAAGGCAAGGTCCAAGGTGTTGTTGTCCAGGCCAGAATTGCAGCTCCATTAAGTTCAGAGTTCTTTTTAAGAAGCTCTGCAGGGCTATTTTTAACATCAATTGGAAATTTTACAGTGACCGCAGGGTCTTCCATGTCAGCATAGCTATTATCCATTGCAATTTCAAAGTTCGAAACTGGTGTCCCGCATCTTGTGCAGAACAATGAAACTCGTGTGCCTTTGTAAACCAGGTCTTTATCCCATAATTGTTTGAATACCCAGATCACGCTCTCCATGTAGTCCTGGTCCATTGTTTTGTAACTATTGTCGAAGTCAACCCAACGTCCGATTTTATCAACATACCATTTCCACTCAGCACTTGTTTCGGTCGTATATTTATAACATTCAGCAATGAAGTTTCCAATTCCAAATTTCTCTATGTCCCGGCGATTTTTTAGGCCGATTTTTTCCTCAACCTTATTCTCAATTGGCAATCCGTGGCAGTCCCAGCCCCATTTTCTCTCAACTTGTTTCCCGTTCATCGTCCAATATCTTGGGATTACATCTTTTGCTATACTCGGCAGTAGCGAACCATAATGAGGTGTGCCAGTAATAAAAGGAGGCCCATCATAAAAGACATATTTATCATCTGGAGATCTTTGCTCAATAGATTTTTCAAAAATCTTCGCTTCTTTCCAGAATTTTGTGATATTATCTTCCAGTTCGGAAAAATTTTGTTTAGGACTAACAGGGTTGAATGATGTCATGACCGAATCTTTGAAAAATATGTGCCAATTATAGCGGATTTGGTGGTGAGTGGCTAGGTTATAAGCTGAATAAAAGCCAAACATTGTTGACATATCTCCAAATACACTTAATAATATTGATAAATATTATTTTCCAAGGATAGATAAGATATTAAATCCATTAAAAAGTATAAGACTTAATAATAAGTCAATATTCTCGAAATATTACTTAGTATTTGGTGGCCTTATTGTATTTCTAGTCGCCCTATTTATATTAGGTGTATATTATGACAATTCGAATAAACCTCAAAATGTAAGAGTTTCAAACATTACAGAAAACGCTTTTACTATTAGCTGGTATTCAGATAATGAAAGTATGGGATCTGTTATAGTGAAAAATAAACAAGATAGATTAGGATTACATATTCCAATTATTTCTAATTTATTATATAAGAATAATATTGATGATAAAGACCTTTCGCAAAATGAAGATGGAACATATTCGGCAAAGAATGAAGGTAAGGGAAAAAGAAAACTTCATCATGTGACAATAAGAAATCTTAAACCAGATAATGAGTATCAATTCTCTATTGCAGGCAAGATTCTTACATTTGATAAGGATGGTAGCACAAAATTTAGAACAGTAAAAACAGCAAAAGTCATGGATGAATTGAAAACACCGGACCCATTATATGGCCAAGTTAAGTTGCGGAATGAAAAAGATGAAGGAATAATTTATTTCTATCTTGCTGATACAACTAATATTTTTAAATCTCAATTATTAAGTTCAAGAGTGAGTAATGGTACATATACTTTTGATTTAAATAGCCTTAAGTTTGCAAGTTTAGATAAACTTTTCACTGTTTCTGCTGAGAAAAGGATTTTTAACTTTGAAGTAGTTGATGACGATAAGAAGTCCACATTTTCTAGGATCCAGACAAAGACTTA
>Ga0209416_1001411_pt1 | contig 16701 bp, 8 predicted proteins | sample RifGroF1_FD_184001 | JGI IMG/M metagenome (GOLD analysis project Ga0209416, IMG submission 184001) | Groundwater microbial communities from Rifle, Colorado, USA - Groundwater F1 (SPAdes) (version 2) | ecosystem: Environmental > Aquatic > Deep subsurface > Groundwater | place: Rifle, Colorado...
TCTATTTCATAGTTAACGATGGTTATTTAGATAGTAATACTGCAGAAGTTTCTTTGACCATTACAGGGATAAATGACGCGCCTGTAATAGATCCGATAGATAATCAAACTATTGACGAATATTATCTTTTACAAATACAGCCGATTGTTTCAGATGTTGATGGAGGCACACCTACATTTTCACTAACAAATACATTTGTTCCTAACTCATCTATAAATACAGAAACAGGATTATTTAGTTTTACTCCCGATGAATCACAAGGTGGAAATGCATATGACTTTACTATTCAGGTAGATGACGGTAATGATGTTAATAACACAGCCTCGGAAAGCTTCTCTGTAACTGTACAAGAGGTTAATAACACGCCAACTGCAAACGATGACGCATCTAATGTAAATGAAGACGAAACACTATCAATTAATCATTCTTATCTATTATCAAATGACACCGACCCAGATAATGCAGTTGATAATTTTGAAATATTAAGTGTTAGCAGTGCCACACCAGCTGGTAGTACACTTGTGCTCAATCCAACAGATATAGAGTTTACGCCACCTGAAAATTATCATGGTCAAGCATCTTTTGAATACATTATGTCCGATGGTGAACTATCAGATACAGGCCTGGTAATAATAACAGTAAATCCTGTTAATGATGCGCCGGAGGCTTCAGATGATCAAGGCTCTACCGATGAGGATAATCCTTATTATGTTCTTAAAGACACACTGCTTTCAAATGATTCAGATACTGATGGTGATAGTATCACCGTAAGTGGTGTAGGCAACCCAATAAACGGTAGTGTCGAGATAGATGGTGATAACGTAGTGTTCACACCCGATTCTAACTACTTCGGTGCTGCAAGCTTTGATTACACAATTACAGATGGGTTGTTAACGGATACAGCAACTGTGTCTTTGACTATAAATTCGATTAATGATTTACCTGTGCTCGACTATGTTGGAAATAAGACAGTTGATGAGTTAAATGAATTATCTTTTACAGCCGCTGCATCTGACAGTGACACCGAAGATAATTTGTCATTCAGTTTAGCTAATGAGCCTACAGGAGCGACTATAGATTCCTCATCAGGAGTTTTTAGTTTCACTCCATCAGAGGCTCAGGGTCCTAATTCTTATGATATTGAAGTAATTGTTTCAGATGGAAAAGCTACAGACAATGAAATAATAAGTGTAACTGTTAATGAGGTGAATACAACACCAACAGCAACAGAATTATGGGAAAGTACAAATGAGGACACTGAATTAGTAATTACACTTGTAGGAAACGATGTAGATATACCCGTCCAGTCTCTAGGATTCTCTATAACGGATCCTTCCCACGGAACGACTTCATTAGTAGATGACCAAGTAACATATAATCCAACATTGAATTTTTATGGAGAAGATTCATTTACATATAAAGCAAATGATGGGGTTGCTGACGGAAATATTGCCACAGTTCATATTACTGTAAACCCTATAAACGATGGCCCTATCGCAAACCCAGATAACATCTCAGGTAATGAAGATGAGGACATTGTAGTTTCAAAAGATAGCTTACTAATCAATGATACCGATGTGGATGACACCGTATTGTCATTGAGCAGTGTACAAAACCCTGTTAATGTAGTATTCACACCAAATTCTAACTTTAATGGCACCACCTACTTTGACTACACTATGACAGACGGGGAGTTGTCAGACAGTACAACAGTTACCGTAACAGTAAATTCTGTGAATGATGCTCCTGTTGCCAACGATGACAGCGTGGTGGTAGATGAGGATACCAGTATAGTAATTTCCCTAACGGGAAATGATGTTGATGGTGATGGATTGACTTTTATAATCGTTGACGACCCCGCTAACGGATCCCTCGGTTCAGTTGTAGGCAATCAGGTTGAATACACACCAAATGTAGATTATGAAGGGTCAGACTCTTTCACTTTCAAAGCAAATGATGAGTTACTGGATAGTAATACAGCTACTATTAACATAACTGTCAATGAGTATAACGACCCCCCTGTTCTTGACTCGATTGGAGATAAATCTATAGATGAGCTTACAGAACTTACATTTACCGCTAATGCAACGGATCCAGATAGTTTAGTTACCTACTACTTAAGTGGAGAGCCTTCAGGCGCAGTAATTGATTCAAATAGCGGTTTATTCTCTTTTACACCTACAGAGCCACAAGGACCACAGGTATTTACAATTGATGTAAACGTTACCGATGGAAATAGTACGGATTCAGAAACAATTAATGTCACTGTTAATGAGGTAAATAGCGCCCCGGTTGCTTACAATAAGAATGAAACTGTTAATGAAGACGGCAGTACCGAAGTTACTCTAGAAGGTAGTGACGTTGATATCCCTGCACAAAGTCTTTCATATATAAAAGTTTCAGACCCATCAAATGGAGCAGTAACCTTAATTGATGATAAAGCCGCATATTCACCTAATGGAAACTTCTTTGGCGATGACTCGTTTACCTATAAAGTTAATGACGGTGTTTCTGACAGCAACACAGCGATTGTAAGTATTACTGTTTCAGCTGTTAATGACGCTCCGGTAGCCAACCCAGATACCACTTCTGTTGATGAAGACAGCACATTAACAATTTCAAAGGCAAGCCTAATTAGTAATGATACTGATGTTGATGATACTTCGTTAGATTTAGTTTCTGTCTCAAATCCTAGCAATGGGACTGTATTCATAGATGGAGACAATGTAATATTTAACCCTTCTGAAAACTATTATGGACAGGCAAGTTTTGAATATTCAGTTACAGATGGCAGTTTAAGTGACACAACAACTGTAACAGTTACAGTGAATCCTATAAATGATGCACCTACGGCTAATGATGATTCCGCAATAACAGATGAGGATAATACAGTTTCTATTTATTTATCGGGAAACGATGTAGACGGCGATTCCTTGTTATACTCAATTGTGGATAGCACATCAAACGGCACTCTTGGTGGTCCGTATGGTAATCAGGTTTTGTATACCCCTAATGAAAACTACAATGGTAGCGATTCATTCACCTTTAAAGCAAACGATGGAACCGAAGGCAGTAACATAGGAACAATTAACATAACCATAAACCCTGTTAATGATGTCCCAGAATTAGATCAAGTTGGTAATAAAACAGTTGATGAACTTACCAACTTAATCTTCACTGTAACAGCATCAGATGATGACGCTGGGGATACACTGTTATTCTCGATTATAAGCGCTCCTACAGGAGCAACAATTGACCCAAATACAGGTGAGTTTAACTTTGTACCTACAGAAAATCAGGGACCGGATACCTATTACATAACCGTCAATGTTTCGGATGGCGAAGATATTGACTCAGAGGAAATTGAAATTACGGTAAACGAAGTAAATATTGCGCCAATATCATATGAAGTTGCGGCATCAACTAACGAGGACTCACCAAAAACTGTTGTTTTAAGTTCATATGATGAAGATGTTCCAGAAAACTCATTAACATACATTATTGAATCGGGCGTAAGTCATGGAACTCTAGGAACAGTATCAGGAAATGAAGTTGTATATATACCATCGGAAAACTTCAATGGAGAAGATTCATTTACATATAAAGTTAATGATGGTTCAACTGATAGCAGTATTTCTACAGTTACAATTACAGTTCTTCCGATTAATGATGCACCGGTGGCAAACACAGATAGCGGTTCAACAGATGAGGATAATGATTTAACAATATTAAAAACCGATTTACTAGCTAATGATACAGAAGTAGATTTAGATACACTTTCTGTTGTGAATGTTTCAAATGCCAACAACGGTACTGCGTACATCGATGGTGTTAATATTGTCTTTAGTCCCACAAGTAACTTTAATGGGTTTGCAAGTTTCGATTACACAGTGTCAGATGGGGTTCTCACCGACGTAGCAACTGTGAATATCACTGTAAATGCAGTAAACGATGCTCCAACAACTAGTAATGATACGTATACAACAACCCAAGAGGCTCCTATTAAAATAACACTTTTAGGTGAAGATTTAGAAAATGACTCCCTCACATATTCTATTGTTTCAACCCCATCAAATGGTACTTTATCTGCAGTTTCCGGTAATCAAGTGACCTATACACCTGATGTGGATTATATTGGGGAAGATAGTTTTACCTATAAAACCAACGATGGTGAATATGATAGTAACGTATCCACGATTGAAATAACGGTCAACCCACCTCCTGTAATATCCGACGAGAGTTCATCGGAGATTAAAAGTACAAGCATAACAATCTCTTGGACTACCGATCATCCAAGTACAAGTAGGGTTATATACGATACCGTCTCACACTCCACATTAGGTACAGCACCAAATTATGGTTATTCTTATTCAACTGTTGAAACGGATAACTCACCAATGGTAACAGACCATGCCGTGACGGTGAACCCTCTGTCACCCGGTACTACTTATTATTTTAGAGCCGTTTCACACGGTTCTCCTGAGGTTGTAGGTGATGAGATAACCTTTACCACTAAAAGAGAAGCAGAAGATGATACAGAGGCTCCAGATAGGCCAGAAAACGTCAAGTTAACACATAACAGTAATGAAAACACTATAAAAGTAACTTGGGAAAATAACGATGATGATATTGACGAGGTTTCAGTCTATATGGGGGATGATAAGGATTTTGATAAAAACTCGGAGTCTAGAATTACAAAAAATGACTACAACGATGAAGACGTTACAGTATATGATATAGAGCCTGGAAAAACGTATTATTTCAAGCTGGTAGCAGAGGATAAAGCTGGAAATGATAGTAAAACCAGAACAATATCGATTAAGATACCGGAAGAACCCGAAGAAGAAGTTATCGTAACAGATATTTCTTCATCAATATTAGGAGCTAGCAATGAAGAGGTTCTACTAGATGATGTTTCAACTACAGAGTTTGAAGATGAGAGCGTCTTGGGTGCGGAGGTTGATCAAAATGAGAAGACAGCTGAGGTAGATAGTGAAACTCAAACTTCTAGTGCAAATAACGGAATTAAATACATGCTACTGATCGGGTTTTTATTAACAGTTGGGGTTGCTTTTTTCATAAGAAAAAGAAGGTAAGATAAATTTCATGCGAAATATAATAATAGTTTTATCTCTTATATCTGTAGGTGCGTTGGGTTATGTGTTTATTGGGGGTGAAAACAAATATACCGGCATCCCCAAGGCAACAATCGAAAAACTTAGGATTTGTCCAGATTCTTGGATTGAGAATAGAATGCCTGGTGGATCTCAAGAAGTAACTGAAAATAGACAATATTTCATTATCGATGGCGAAAGACGGGAAATTGACGAGTTCGACATAGATTGGATTAAAGAAAACTGTGATATAAAACCAAAGATCGTTTATTAACAGTGAATTGAAACGCCTTTTTATACTGTCTCATTTGTCTCATTTTCATCCTGGAGAAGATAACAGGCTCTTGACCCGAGTGCTCAATTATCCGGGAATTAGAACCTGGAGAAGTGGGTGGGTACTAGACCGACATGCTCAATTATACGGGAATTAGAACCTGGAGAAGTAGGTGGGTACTAGACCGACATGCTCAGCCATGGGATTTTACCAACACCCTTGTGGTGGTGGACAAATTATATAGACTGAGGAGTTAGAGGATTTGAATGGCGCAGACACGACGGTGCCGAGCCAGGGTCGACGGGCGCGTCAGCAGACGCGAACCGGTTACCGAATACTTTTTCCCCAGCCAAATAGAACGCTCTTAAAAAGACTAGTACAATTGAGAAAAAATTAGACATGGTACAGGAGCTTTCTATTTTAGAGACCCGAAAATTGCCGGAACCTGTTGAGTAAAAAACTATGTATATAAGTAAGTTAACCATTCTGAATTATAAGAGTTGTAAACTACTCAATTTAGATTTCAATAAGGATCTAGCAAATACTTTTATTGGTCTAAACGACACAGGCAAGACCGTGATCCTTGAGTCAATAGCAAACGTCTTAGACAATCACGGTCTTAACGTAGAGACAGACGGGCACCTAACTTGTGATGTTTCGAATACTGCGCTCGAGGAGGAAACTTATAAGAAAGTATTTCGTGAATTAGGTTTACCAGAATTTAAACATGAAAATAACAATATTACTTTAGTTTGTACTTTTGACCTTGAAGAAAATGACTTGGATGATGAGTTTGTTGAAAACTCCTCGGACCAACTTAGATGGAGTATAGAAAGTTTTTCACAAAATAAAATCATCTTACTAAAACACTACACGCCTTTGTGTCCTAAGGGTAAGTATTTTTTATGTGCTAGAGATGCAATATCAAGTCCCCTTGAACTCTGGAAACAAACAAAAACAACAGTAGAATCGCAAATGACACAAAACGGTGTTACCCAAGAAGACATAATAAACGAAAATAAGGTAGGTAGGTTTACCAATCTGGAGAAAATTAGAGCTGTATATAGCAAAATGGTCACAGAAACTCAATGGTCTGAGTATGCTGACTATACCAAAAAGGATCGATCACTATTCCCCGTATTTAGATATCTAGATTGGAAGATTACGATGAAAGATATTGAAGAAATGGCAAAAGACACCATGAGTTTGAAAATAGAGGACTTCAAAAAAGATCTGCTGACTAAAGCATCAGATTTAAGCAAAGAGGCAAGTAAAGTTATTAACGAGGAGCTAAAAGGTAAAACTGCTACGATTTTAACAAGCTTAAGCAACGTGAAGGCACTAAAAGTAGGTATAAACTTTACTGTTGAAGAAAATGTATCCGATCTCGTTATTGAAAAAACAACTTCAGACGGAGATATAAAATTGGAGTCACAGGGGGAGGGTATAAAGAAACAAATTTGGTTTGCATTTTTACGATGGGCAAGCATGGAAAACATTGGTTCTGATGAAGTTAGTAAACGATTTATTTGGTGCTTTGACGAGCCGGAGGTACATTTATACCCAACTGCCCAACGAGAATTTCATGATATCATTAAAAACTTAAGTTCGGGAGTTTTTCAAACATTCATAAGCACTCATTCCACTATTTTCATAGATAGAGTAAATGTTCAAAATATCTGCAGAGTAAATTTAGAAAACGGTTACACAACATGTTCAACTACCAAAAGTATTGATGACATCCACGAGGCATTGGGTGTTAAAAACAGTGACATTCTCTTTTTTGACAAGTTTTTTGCGGTTGAAGGCGACACAGACCAATACTTAATTCCCTACTTTTTTAAACTTTATAAGAACAAATCAATAGCAGAAGATTCAATTCAACTTGTAAATCTGAGAGGTGCGACGAACAAAGCTAACAATGTTAATTTGCTTCGCCAAATTTTGAAAGATTTCAAAAAGGACTCACAGCTAGTCTACTACTATTTTGATGGTGATCAACTGCACGATAATTCTATAAATGCATGTTACATAGGAAAATATGATATAGAGGATAGTATTGCAAACAATGTATGGATTCAAGTCGTTAAATCTTATTGCAATGTTAATATAACGAACGAAGAGTTGGACAGTCTAAGAGCTAATCTGGAAAATTCTTCTTCGAAAAAGTTCTATAAATTGCTTTCCGATTTAGTAAAGAAAAAGCAAGGGGATGGTGAATATAAAGTACTTCCTGCAAAAGGCAGAGAACTCGCGGAAGAATTAATGCGGTTTATCTCAGCAACGTCTCAAATTCCCATCGAGATCAAGAACTCATTTGATCAAATAGCATAAACGCCCTAATACGCACTTAGAATCACGAAGATTCTACACTCTATTTGCCTCAAGTATCATCCAACTACCAACTTTTCCAATTTCTAATATCGTCCCATTTAATCAGCCATGTAAAACCTGAAATGACCTCCTATAACAATGTTTTTGCGGATTGTAGAGCCATTTACTATCAAAGGGTCTACCATACCGAACTTTTCTATGCTTTCTTTAGGTCGTTCATATGTTTCCTTTTTTTTCAAAATTGATAATAAAAAAAGCGGAGATCTGCCAAGGAAACATTTTATTGTTCCTTAGCAAGTCTCCGCTTCATTGTATTGAAGACGGCAATCCTTCTAACACCTATATAATCTCACACCTACTATTCCCTGTCAACACAATGAATAGACCATATTTGTCAATAGTTCTCTATATGTATAAATCTACAAAGGGTAGGCAGATCAAACCCGAGTATAGTGATGCTCAATTCTACTAAATTAATGTAAAATGGTATTAGTAATACTTTATATAATAAAACTTAAATGCAAAAAGAAGCTAAAGCTAGGATAAAAATTAATAAACTTCTCGAAGGATCGTCATGGAGATTTTTCGATAGCGAAGCGGGTAGGGCTAACGTTGTTTTAGAGAATAATATTAAGGTTACAGAAAAGACGTTGGATGAAATGGGTGAAAATATAGAAAGAACTAGTAAAGGCTTTGTTGATTTTCTATTACTTGATGAAAACAACTACCCTTTAGTAGTATTAGAAGCCAAATCAGAAGATAAAGACGCCCTCGACGGTAAAGAGCAGGCTAGAAGATATGCTCAATCCCAAAGTGTTAGGTTCGTAATCTTATCTAATGGTAACATAAGTTATTTTTGGGATCTTGAAAAAGGAAATCCCTTGATAATAACAAGGCTTCCGACTCAAGAATCCCTAAAACATTTTTCTAATTTTAAACCAGATACTAAACAACTATTTTCAGAAAGTATCGAGAGTGATTATGTTGTTCTTACGCAGTACCCAGACTATTCGAATGATCCAAGGTGGTTAGACGAAGAAAAAAGATCAGAGTTAATCGAAGATCTAGGATTAAAGTTTCTTAGGCCTTATCAAATAAAAGCAATAGAATCTTTACAAACATCAGCTAAAAATAACAATGACCGCTACTTATTCGAGATGGCTACGGGAACAGGAAAAACTCTAATATCTGCAGCAGTGATTAAGTTGTTTTTAAGGTCCGGTAATGCAAAACGCGTTCTTTTTTTGGTAGATCGACTAGAATTAGAAGACCAAGCTTGGAAAAGCTTCAGTAAAATTCTTAAGAACGATTTTCGTTCGGTAATATATAAAGATAATAAAGACGATTGGATAAAAGCTGAGGTAGTGGTATCAACTGTTCAAAGTCTTACATTTGATAATAAATATAAAAAAATATTTTCCCCAACGGATTTTGATCTAGTGATAAGCGATGAAGCCCACAGATCAATAAGTGGTAATGCAAGGGCACTCTTCGAATACTTTGTTGGGTATAAACTAGGACTTACAGCTACACCCAAAGATTATCTAAAAAATCTTCCCCCAAATATTAGTGATAAAGATCCACGATCCTGGGAAAGAAGACAGTTGCTTGATTCATATAAAACATTTGGCTGCGAGTCGGGAAATCCAACTTTCAGATATTCTTTACTTGATGGCGTGAAAGAAGGGTACTTAATTAACCCAATAGTACTAGATGCCAGGACTGAAATTACAACGCAGTTATTATCTGATATGGGGTACGCGGTAATGACTGTAAATGAAGAAGGTCAAGAAATAGAAGAAGTATTCACACATAAAGACTTTGAAAAGAGGTTTTTTTCGGAGAAAACCAATGCTATATTTTGTAAAACCTTTATTGACAAAGCCCTTGTGGACCCCCTAAGTGATGAAATAGGAAAAACTATTATATTCTGTGTTAGCCAAAACCATGCATCTAAGATCACCCAACTACTTAATGAACTAGTCGATCAAAAATACCCAGGTAAATATAATTCGGATTTTGCGGTGCAAATTACCTCTAATATTCCAAATGCCCAACAGTTCACCATTAACTTTACAAACAATAATTTAAATGGAAACACAAAATGGTTAGATGGATATAAATCAAGTAAAACAAGAGTATGCGTCACGGTAGGCATGATGACGACCGGGTATGATTGCCAAGACTTATTAAATTTAGTTTTAATGAGGCCTATATTTTCTCCGACCGACTTTATACAAATAAAAGGTAGGGGAACAAGAAGGTATACTTTTAATTATACGGATTTAGAATCGGAAAAATACTCTGCAACCAAAAGTAATTTTAAACTGTTTGATTTTTTTGCTAACTGTGAATATTTTGAAGAGAAGTTTAACTATGATGAGATAATAAACCTACCTGTAGAATACGGTGAGGGAGGTGGGGGAGGAACACCTCCAGTTGCAAGAGAAGATATTACGCTTTATAACCCAGATCCTATTAAGACTCTGGTTGAGAAAAGAATAGGGGTTGAGGGTATGAAAGTAGATTGGAAGTTGTTTGAAAGATTTGAGCGGCAAGTAAAATCGAACCCTACAGTAATGGCCAGTTATGAGAAGGGTGACATACAAAATGTCGAAGAAATTATAAAGTCGGAGATATTCGACAAGCCAGAAGATTTTATTAATATTGAAAAATTAAGAAAGGCAGTCAAAGCAGATAGAAGAATTTCTTTAAGAGAGTTTATTGAAAAGGCTTTTGGGACTATTCAAAAATTTAAATCTAAAGATGAATTGTTAGATGAAGAATTCGATAAATTTGTGTTAGTTTATAAACCTGAAAATAAATATGCACCTTATATAAGAAACTACCTAAAATCCTACATTACTGATGGACATTTTAGGGATATAATTGAAAATAAATATTACCCAGATCTTAATGTATATCCAGGTTTCAACATGTCGGAGTTTAAAGCCTTGAACGGTTGGCGGGAAATAGTTCCAGAATATGTAAAGGATTATGTTAATTTAAATACATTTGTATAAATATGTTAAATCAAGATACTAAGAAAAAAATAGACGGTGCAAGAGATATTTTAGTGGGCAAAATACCCGATCCAAAGGCACAAGTTGAGCAAATAACAACGGCATTAATTTATAAGTTTATGGACGATATGGATAAAGAGAGCGTTGAGGTGGGAGGAAAAGCACGTTTTTTTACTGAGGAATACGCAAAATACTCTTGGTCGAAGTTACTAGATGTTAAATTGGGGGGTCAAGTAAGGCTTAACATATACACTGAAGCTTTAGAGAAACTTTCACTCAATCCCAATATTCCACAATTATTTAGATCGATATTCAAAAATTCCTATTTACCGTATAGAGACCCAGAAACATTAAGCCTTTTTTTAAAGGAAATAAATTGGTTTAGTTATGACCACAGTGAGGACCTTGGGGATGCATATGAATACCTACTTTCTATAATGGGTAGCCAAGGAGATGCGGGGCAGTTTAGAACACCTAGACACATTATTGATTTTATTGTAAACATTATTAATCCAGATAAAGACGAAACTGTATTAGATCCTGCTTGTGGTACTGCTGGGTTTTTAATCTCTGCGTATAAACATGTATTAGCCAGGTACACAGATGATACTGAAAATTCTGGTAAAGGAACACAACACCTTACTCCTATAGAGAAAACTAGCCTTATGGATAACTATGTTGGATATGATATTTCTCCTGATATGGTCAAAATATCCTTAGTTAATATGTATTTACACGGGTTTACGTCTCCCAGGATACATGAATATGACACCTTAACAAGCGAGGAAAAATGGGAAGAGACATACGACATAATTATGGCAAATCCACCCTTTATGACTCCCAAGGGGGGTATTAGACCTCATAAAAGATTTGCGATAAAAGCAAATAGGTCTGAGCTTCTTTTTGTAGACTACATAGTCGAGCATATAAAACAGTCAGGTCGCGCTGGTATAATTGTCCCTGATGGAATTGTTTCTAATAAGAACAGCTCTGCGTACGTAGATATAAGAAAAAAGCTAGTCGATGAAGGTTACTGCTACGCTGTTGTATCTTTACACGCAGGGGTTTTTAAGCCATACGCCGATGTTAAGACTAGTATTTTATTAATTGATAGAGCTGTTGCAAGTAAAATTGACAAAGTTTTTTTTCTGGAAATTGAAAATGATGGGTACGAAAAAGGTAACCGAAAAAGAAAAATTCCCCAAGATGATCTTCCTGACACCCTAGATACCTTATTAAAACTAAAAGATTCCATATTGAATGGCCGAGATATTGAAAAACTGATAAAAACTAGTTCCAAATTATTTACAGTTAATAAAAGGGATATTTCTAGCGATGGGTACTATATTTTAAGGAGTAACAAATATCGAGCAAATATTACGGTTAAAGGAAATTTACCGATTGAGAAACTTAGAGATCATATCTTTGAATTATCAGAGGTAAATAATTTTACTAGTTCTGAGCCAGTTGTATTCTCTGTATCCAATAGTCGTGGATTGATAGATTCAAGGGATTATTTTAATCGACCAGTACAATCTGAAAATCTTGCAAAATATAAAGTAGTTCCTCCGGAAAGCTTTGTATTTAACCCGGCAAGAGCAAATGTCGGATCTTTAGTTTTCAATGATACAGGAAAAAGTGGCTTGGTAAGCCCAATGTACAATGTTTTTAAAATAAAGGAAGAATCATTATTGGTACCTGAATATCTTTATTATCTTTTAAAAAGCTCTCGTGGCATTGAGCAAATAAAGTTATTATCCTCCGGAGCAGTACGACAAACTCTTAAGATCGAAGATTTATATGAAATGTCAATTCCAATTCCCCAACGCACATACCAAATTAGCTTTAAAAACGATCATGGTTTACAGAGATACTTAAAATTAGCAATAGATTGCTATGAACCGTATATAAAAATCAACCCTAACTGGAAAAGTGTAAAATTGATTGATTATTTCGTGTTAACCAAAGGAGACCAGGCAATAGAGAAATCAAAGCCAGGAGAATATAAATTAGTAACTACCGCTGATGAATTTGAAACCTGTGATAGATATCAATTTGATGGAGAGGCAGTCTGTGTTCCAATGATATCTTCTGCAGGACACGGAAAGGCAACATTAAATCGTATCTACTACGTTAGTGGAAAGTTTGCAGTAGGTAATATATTAATGGCCATGACACCAAAAAATGAACAGGTGGTGCCTAAGTTTTACTACTACCTATTCTCTCAAGAAAAAGATAATATATTTACCAATCTCATGTATGGAACAACAAACGTTTCATATAAGATTGATGACTGTAAGGATGTACAAATACTCCTACCTGATAAAGACGAGCAGCTCGAAATTCTAAGTTATATTGAAAGCGAGAAAAATAATATCGAATATAATATGAATATAGTCGATTCTATACAGAAAAGAATAAACGATAAAATAGATGAGATATGGAGAAATGAATAGTTCGCATTTGTTCTTCTATGACACAGATTAAATACAAACTATCACCATCAGACTTTGCATACCTCTACGAAGAGTGTAAACATTGTTATTACCTCAAGATTAAATATGGAATAACCCAGCCAAGCATGCCAATGCCGGGAGTATTTTCAGCTTTAAACACCAGAATTCAAGGCAGTCTTGTTGGTAAGAATCTTCAAACACTTTCTGGAACTCTTCCTGATTGCCAAGTAGCAAGCCAAGAAGGCTTTGTTGAATCTACTACTGTACCTAATACAGGGTGTTTTATTAAAGGTAAATACGATCTTTTATGTAAAAACTCTGATGAAACATATACTTTAGTAGATCTTAAAATCAGTCAACCGGGTGAAGATAAAATAGAAAAATACAGGACCCAGCTTACAGCATATAAATATGCTATAGAAAATCCCAAACAAGCTAAACCAATTAAAATATCAAAAATGGGATTACTAATCTTTTATCCCGATACAGTTAAATTTGAAAATGGCATAGCAAGATTAGATTTTCCTCCCAAATGGTTAGAAGTTACTTCAAATGAGGATACTTTTTTAGATTTTATTAAGAAAATTGACGTGTTATTAAATGGTCCGATTCCGGAAGAGGGCCCCGCTTGTAAGTGGTGTCAATATATAAAAGAAGTCGGAAAAATGTAGATATAAAACCTTAATTTAAAGGATACTCGTATTCTGCCCCTTGATTCCAAAACTTTCTCACAAAGATGTTAAACTCAATTGAATCCTGCTTTAAATCCGTGTAGCTCATAAGCGTATCCTTTTCTACCTCGTTTGCTGCATCCACAAGATTATCTGCCAAAGTTTCAAATTCTTTTCCTTGTAGTTTCACAAACACCGGGGTTTCTTTCTCGTCTGTAAAGCTGTAAATGCTCCAAATTACCTTCTTTCCTCTCCCTATACCGTAGTTCTCTCTTGTAAACACCTTGATGGCATCCTCACCGCTTTCTTCAAACACTTCCATTGTCTTTTTTTCAGCCTCCGGGTCTACTAGTCTTGGCGAATCTGGAGGATACTCTTCCGCAAATTCAATTACTTCCACTTTCCCATCCTCATTCAGGTCTCCCACCAGTATATCTCCTCTTGAAGTATAAAAAGGCAGATACGCTGTTTTCTTAATCTCATCTATTCCATAGATTGGTAATATCTCTCCATTGTTTGTAGTTAAAAATACTGTTTCTCTTTGATGAGCTCCCGCTGTCCTGTTCCATTGAATGTATTCTTTATCGCTATTCAGATTCAATTTTATTGCTTTATAGGAGAGAGGTGCGGGAATTGGCCTTTCTTGCGGGATAGAAGCTACTCTTTCACCTTGTTTGTTATATGCCTCTAATATTGTCTGACCATCTTCGGAGGTTATTATCTTTATCGTCTCTTTTATCCCGTCTCCATCGAGATCTACTTCAAATGATGGGTTCGCATCTTTACTAAGTGTATCTATGGGGTTCTGTTCTGCTGTATTTTGAGATTTCCCATAAATAGCAACTAAAAACAATGCTAACAGTATGGATAATACCGACGTTGTTAGGATAATCTTTTTATTTTTAGATATTTTCATCGGAATACTATATGCATATTACCACGATTCGAGGAATATACCTTGGCTAAGAGAAAAGAGCCCACTTTTACCTCTTGACACTCTCCGTAATAGAGTGCTATACATCTAGCCAGAACCTGCCCATTCGTGCAGGTTTTTGTTATAGCAACAAGTGATTCTGTCCCATCACACTTGCTTTAAATTGGGGCAGAGAAAGAAACACAAAACTATGATTAGTGACTATTATGGGCACTACTCCTACAACAGCAAGTCAATATCGCATAATGCTGCCGACAAAATCGGTGTGTATTACTGTGGTTACGTAAACGAGAACAACCGTCTTAGTACTCTTTATGTAGGTAGAGCTGCTGGAGATACTGACTCAATAAAAAGTAGGTTATCGGACCACTTAAACAATAATAGGTGGCCCGATGTCAGTCACTTCGGATTCTATATTTGCGACACAAAATCCGAAGCAACAGACTTAGAAGCTAAGGAAATAGCTAGGCTAAAGCCAAAATACAACAGTATGGGCAAGTAACCTACTTAAAATAATACTACACGGGGGTAATACAAGGTACCCCCGCTGGTATTCCCAACCCTTACACAGTATTGGGAGGGGAGAACCGAAAAGCAATATCTCATTTGTCTTATTTACATCCTGGAGAAAACATATGAAAAATTTTGTATGAGATAATAGTACTATGAAAAATGAAAATAGTGCTCTGAAACATGCTTACCATAAAATGGCAGAACTCGTGGTTAGAGATTTCAAGAGAATCCCGAAGCCCGGCTACCCAAACTCATCAAGAGAAGATGTTTGGGATGCTTACCTACACTTTTTCTTAGACGCGTATCATTTAAAAGATTATATTCAAAACGATACGACATTGGGCGTTAGTAAAGCCGAAATAAATAGTTTTATTGATAACAACAAAGATATGAAGCTTCTCCAATCCATTGTTACCGGTTTTAAACATTTAAACGCAGACGCAAATCATATTTCTTATGATATTAAGGGTTTAGAATGGGATGATGGCAGCCCTAGACCAAGCCCTGAGATAGGTTATGAGGAAAGAAATTTTCTTCTTACTGAAAGTGGAAAAAATCTCTTAAGTGAAGATGGTAAAAAGATTCGATTAGAGTCATATGTTGAAAGAATACATCCTAGAGATTTAGCCGTCAAAGTACTTGCATCTTGGAATAAGTTTTTCAAAGAAAAGGGTCTCGAGATAGGCTTTGTAACATAGTATTTATTAAGAACTTATCTTTAGCCTGGAGAAAAGAATCGTTCTAGACCGACATGCTCAATGATGTGAGAATCAGAACCTGGAGAAGTGGGTGGGTACTAGACCGACACGCTCAGCCAAATCTAGCTGGTATCTCCACCAATAAAAATCCCCTAAGTTGACTATTAAAATTGTATAACTATAATATGGTCAGCCTATAATACGGTGAGTACACAAGAAAGGAGGGTGCGATAATGAAAGGAGCGAAAGCTATGCAGGGGTTGATTGAGCGTACGAAGACAAGAAAGGACAAACGCGGTAATTACGCCCACTACAAACGCGATTGGCCTGATGTTTGGGGAAACAAAGAAACACAGTGGGCAAAATCACCGAAATAGTTTCGCACCAAAAAGAAGAGCTCCTTTTGTGTTTATCACAATCAAAAGGAGCTCATTTTCTAGATGTACCCTTGTTTCTTCAGTTTATTTTTCATGTAGCTGAATATTTTCTTGCGACCAAAACATGTATTCTTGTCCGCAGACTTCAGCCTAAACTTAGAACAGTTACCACCACATGATTGCCTGAAACCACAGCGCATACACGTTTCAGAAAGTTGTGCCGTCAGAGACACGTGCTCTTTGTACCTCTCACCGTCGACAATATCTGCTACAGTCTCTTTCTTTAGGTTTCCAAGGATGTATTTAC
>Ga0209416_1001414_pt1 | contig 16638 bp, 16 predicted proteins | sample RifGroF1_FD_184001 | JGI IMG/M metagenome (GOLD analysis project Ga0209416, IMG submission 184001) | Groundwater microbial communities from Rifle, Colorado, USA - Groundwater F1 (SPAdes) (version 2) | ecosystem: Environmental > Aquatic > Deep subsurface > Groundwater | place: Rifle, Colorado...
CCGTGCGACACGAAGTAGCTCCCAGCTACTTCCAAGCTAGTTCCTTCCAGCTCTTTAATCCGCGCTCCCTGACGTCAGTCAGGTTCCAGAGCGCGGATGTGCCTCATCTTTCCAACCCCATCCCGGGGCCATCGGGAAGGTGAGGCTTTTCAATTTCTTAAAAAGTGGTTTAATATACTCAGTCCTTTTAACGGAGCTGGCCATGGCAATAAAGAGGATCGTCAAGTGGCTACTTATCGTTATTATTATATTATTCTTTGCAGTTGCTATATTGGGTAGCACTGGCTGTGTTGTTCGTTTGTACGGTTATCATAGCGATCTTAACTCGGCGATTAGATATAGTAAGCATTATTCAATCGAAAAGTATTGTACTGGCCAAAATAGTTGGTGGACTCACGACTACGGATGTCTCCATAAGTACGACCGATATTGGGGTATACATTATGGTGATAATTTTTATGCTCTTTATAGCAATGATCAAATCCTCCTGCCACGTCCAATTATTTTCCGTTTCTCGCCTTATTAATGACCCATCCGGGTCTTTTTTATTTAAAATTTACTGAATTATCTCATTGCAAGAGTAATAAAAATCCGCTAAACCCGAAGGTTTAACGGACGACTAAGCTTTATTTATTCAAATTGGCCTTCTCTTATGAGACGACGAGTGTCTGCTATGGGCCACTTAGCCTTGTTTCTCATTCTAGATTCGACATTTCTCAGTTGATCATCTGAGAAGAATACCACTCCACATCTTCGACATTTGTGCACAGGAATATCCTTAATAGTTGGAAAACCATCACCAAAACATAGAAGGCCAAAAAGATGCTCTTTTATCTGTCGAGTGACAGATCCGCAAAGTGGACAAACAGCCCCATTTTTTATCGAGACCTTTCTTAAAAACATTCTAGAGATTCCGTCAATCATTTCTCTATGATCTCCATCGGGACGACCCGAAGTTTGTATCCATGCATCATAGTTATCGGGTAGCATGTGGGGATTTGAGACCTCCTCTTTTGCATTGTCGCTGATTATCATTTTAGTGCCACTCTTCACATTAAATTGAAAACCAGAAGAAACTGTTATATTTCTGGTATCTGGGGGAGGAAAAACTAATTTGACTACCTCGTGACGCTTGAATTCGGGAACGGCCAAACCCCTGGCTTCACAGGCAAGGGCCTTCTCTTCTGTCGTATGTTCGTGATGGCATATGTCACATGTGTAGGTTGTGATTACGTTCTTTTTAGGCATCGCCAATTCTTCATTCTTTTCAATAAACTGCGCATATTTTAGCACATGATTTATAATGCGTAAAGATTAGCCTAAGACGCTGAATTCTGCTTGTTTTAGATTATTTAAAACGATACAATCTCAGTATGATTTATACGACGACAAAGCCTGAAGAGACACAGGAAATCGCTTCAAAATTTATCGAAGTATTGTTAGGTTTTGAGACCGAAGGTGCTAGGGTCGTGGCCTTAGAAGGGGAGCTGGGTGCCGGCAAAACTGTATTTGTCCAGGGCTTATCAAAGGCATTCGGAATTAGGGACAATATTAAAAGTCCTACTTTTGTATTGATGAAGAATTATGATCTGCCTAAAGGTTATACTCTCTATCATCTAGATTGTTATCGTCTAAAAGATGAACAGGACTTAATCCCGCTAGAAATAACAGAGATATTGTCTGATCCAAAGAATATAGTACTGATTGAATGGTCTGAAAGAGTGGCTAATATTCTGCCTAAAAAATACTACCGTATCCATATTGATCATATTGATGAGCAAACTCGCAAAATCGAGATAGAACTCGTAAAAAAACAAGAATAAGACTTTTTCAGAGTACGCCAGCTCCGCCCAGCCATACTGAAGAGTACGACGTAAATCTCTGCTGAGATTTCGCCTCTTACTCGCGCCGTTGCGCTCCGTAAGCCTCTTCAGTATGGCTGGGCTTCACTGGTTTATTTATCGAGCGCAAGAAACCATCTCTTCAGAACTTGTTCAGGTTTTTAGTTATTATAACAGAGCCAAGAATAAGACTTTTGAGAGGCTTTCGCAGGACGACTGGTCCGAGAACGAGGTGCTTTTCAGCAGAAAAGACAGCCGTACTCTCAAAAGTCTTATTCTTGGTCGACTAATTAAGTATTTATTAAAGATTAAAATAGGTTAAAATATAGGTAATGAAGAAGCTGGTTCTAATTGATTCAAATGCGTTGGTACATAGAGCATTTCATGCTCTGCCACCAATGAATAGCTCCCAAGGCGTTATGACTAATGCTGTCTATGGTTTTATGTCTATTTTGATGAGGATGATTAAGGATTTACGTCCAGACTATATCGTCGCGACCTTTGATCTGGCAGCTCCAACTTTTCGTCATGAGGAATTCGCTGAATACAAGGCTCATCGTGAAAAAGCACCCGACGAACTTTATCAGCAAATTCCGATTGTTAAGGAGATGCTTGGTCAGTTGGGCATTCCCGTATTTGAAAAAGCAGGATTTGAAGCCGATGACCTAATCGGTTCTTTGGCCGAAATTTCTAAAAAGATAGATGACTTGCAGACAATTATTGTTACTGGAGACTTGGATACTCTGCAATTAGTTGAAGCTGATAAGGTTGTTGTATTTACCCTACGCAAGGGCGTAACGGATACTTTTATATATAACGAACGGGAAGTTAGAAAAAGATATAACTTACAGCCATCACAGTTAGTTGATTACCGAGGCCTCAAGGGCGATCCTTCAGACAATATTCCTGGGGTACCCGGAATAGGGGAGAAGACGGCATCATCTCTAATCAAAGAATTCGAATCTCTGGATAATCTATATGAAAAGCTTGAGTCTAAAACAAAGAAGAAAAACGATAAGAAGAAAGGCGATCTCTCTGATAAATTAATTCAAAAACTCTTAGATAATAAAGATCAGGCATATTTTTCCAGGAAGCTTTCGGAGATATCCAGAAACGTGCCTATAGATTTTGATTTGAAAAAAGTAGATTGGTTAAATAATATGAACAAAGATGGCATTGAAGGTGTCCTGAAAAAATACAGCCTATTCAGCTTAATAAAAAGATTGCCAGAGATTTATACAGTTGATCCTATTACAGAAAGTCCCAAAGAAGAATCGGCACAATTAGATCTGTATAGTTCTGTAGATAAGACTCTTGCCGAAGCGATTACTGACAGAGATGTGATTAAAGACACATTGATTGGGTTGAGAGGGCAAGCCTTCGCTTTTATTATAGTGGATGATTATATAATCGTGGCCAACGAGAATGATGGCAAGGGAACTGTCTTATCTCTTGGTACGATATCTCGATACGATAATCTTAAAGAAGAATTAAAGATTCTCATGGCCGATGAAAAAATTCCGAAATTAACACATGACCTCAAGGATCAGGCAAAAACATTAAGACGTATGGGAGTACATGTTGAGGGGACCGTATTCGATTCAAAATTGGCCTCATACTTAATTAATTCCGACCTAAAAAATTATGAGTTGGATCGTGTTTATTATGCTGAAACCGGTGAGAACTTGGAAAATACTGCTCTCGCTAAAATTGGCGCCATTCTGAATCTCAAGAATCCTATGACTAGAAGAATGGATTCTCTGGGTGTAATCAATGTATTCAAGGATATAGAGCTACCACTGAGTCCAGTATTAGCCGAATTGGAATTAATTGGTGTTAAGATAGACACTAAGGCAATTGCCGAACTTGCCCTGGAAATTAATAAAGAATTATCTAGCCTAGAGAAAGAGATATACAAACAAGCAGGCGAGGAGTTCAACATTAATTCTCCTCAACAGCTGGGCCACATTTTGTTTGAAGTACTTAAACTCAAGGGCAAGGTTAGAAAAACCGGCAAAGGATCACTTTCAACGGCTGCTTCTGAATTAGAGAAATTGGATGCCGAGCATCCCATTATTGAAAGTATCGTTCGTTATCGTGAACTCCAGAAGTTGAATACTACCTATATTGAACCATTTCCGGGCCTGATTAATAAATCTACCGGACGACTTTATACGACATTAAATCAGACAGGTACAACTACTGGTCGTTTATCTAGTCAGGAACCAAATTTGCAGAATATTCCCGTGCGTACAGAGATGGGCCAGAAATTCAGAAAGTCATTCGTGGCTGATGATGGTTACCATCTATTATCATGCGATTATTCTCAGCTAGAGTTAAGAGTCGTGGCTCATATCTCGAAAGATCAAAAGATGATAGATGCCTTCAAAAGGGGAGAAGATATCCATACTCGAACAGCTTCCGAGATATTTGAGGTCAAGCCGGAAGATGTTAAAGACAGCATGCGGCGCGATGCCAAGACACTTAATTTCGGCGTGCTCTACGGCATGGGCCAGCTAGGCTTCCAGCGAGCCTCGGGCGTTACTCGCGAAAGAGCTAAAGAATTTATTCATAAGTATATGGAAGAATTCTCTGGTGTTGCTCGCTATATTGCTCAAACCAAGAATAGAGCCCATAGCGATGGTTTTGTCACTACAATCTTCGGTCGTCGTCGACCTATTACCGACATTAATTCATCAATGCCTCAACTGGTTAGCCAAGCTGAGAGAATGGCTATCAATATGCCTATACAGGGGACAGCGGCAGATATGATTAAAATCGCCATGGTTAGAGTTAGTGATTATCTTCATCACAATTTTAAAGAAGACGATGCTCGGATGTTATTGCAGGTCCATGACGAATTGTTATTTGAGATAAAAGAAGGATTGTTGCATGAGATAGAACCGAAAATAAAAGAAATCATGGAAAATGTTTATGAAATGACGGTGCCAATCGTAGTCGATTCAAAATTCGGCAAAGACTGGGCCGACATGAAAAAGGTATAATGGATAAACTAATCATTCCCACCATCGGTGTCCTTGTAATAAAAGATAAAAAAGTTCTATTAGTTCGCCATGGTTTAAAAGCAGATCATATAGATGGTAAGATTGGTTTACCAGCGGGCCGACCAATTGTGGGGGAGAGCGAGGTGGATGCAGCGTGTAGGGAATTATTGGAAGAAACTGGACTAAGCGTGCGACCTGGCGATCTTACCAAGCTACCAATAACGTGGTATGCGGATATTGAGAGAAAAGATGGCACGAAGACTTTCTCTTTGGTAGTTTTTGCGGGACAGCTTCAAGGTAACGAAGAAGCGCAACCGATGTGGGTTGATATTCGAGAATTGGACGCATATGATTTACTGCCTAATGTTAGAGATATCATCGATGAGGGACTAAAATTATAATGCCGGAGCTACCTGAGGTTGAAACAATTGTGCGTCAGTTGAAGGGTAGGATAATCGGTTTAAAAATAACCGATTTTTGGGCTGATTGGCCAAGATCTGTGCGTCAGGCTGGCGGTATTGCCGGTGCCAGAAAGGAGCTGAAAAATAAGAAGATACTTAGTGTTAAAAGAAGAGCTAAATATATCGTTATTAATATATCTGGTCCTAAAACAATATTTATCCATCAAAAAATCTCTGGCCACCTGCTTTATGGTAAGTGGCGACAAGAAAAAGATAAGTGGATTGGCCAAATTAAGGGACCGCTGAGCGAAGACAGCGCTAATAAATATATCAGAATGGTTTTTTCACTGAGTAATGGCTATCAAGTAGCTTTATCCGACTCGAGGCGATTTGGCAAGATAATTTTGGTTGATGACGATAAGCTGGCCGAATTGAAAGAGATTGCAGAATTAGGGCCGGAACCGTTGGAGATTAGTGCACAGAATTTTATAAAACTTTTTAATAAAAAAAGTGGTAGAATAAAACAAGTCTTAATGGATCCTAAATTTATTGCTGGTATCGGCAACATTTATGCCGATGAAATATTATGGGATATTGGCTTGCATCCTTTGAGTCGTGCTGAGAAATTGTCGAAGCAGACTCTAATGAAAATGTATAAATCTATGCAATCTATCTTGAAAAAGGCAATTTCGTTTGATGGTGACAGTATGGATGATTTCCGTACTTTAACCGGTGAAAAAGGTAGATTTCAGAATATGCATAAGGCCTATCAACGTACTGGAGATAAGTGTAACCGACGTGATGGGGGAGTTATTAAGAGAATAAAAATTAATTCGCGATCGGCCCATTATTGTTCTAAGCACCAGAAATTAATTTCATGAAACCCTACAGAATAGATATTAATAAGTTATTAGCGGTCGTCGGCGGTATCGCGGTCATTATTATCATTATTTTCTTATTTTGGTGGAATAAGGATATTAAGATTGGGGGAGATAACAATGGAGATAATCCTACTGTCGCTAGTTCTATCGCCGGTCTAGATTGTGCAGATTATGATCGGCGAGCCGTGGCGGTGATGCTTGCTTCTGATCCGATAACTAGGCCACTGTCCGGTATTGGGGCGGCGGATTTAGTGGTAGAAATGCCAGTTACTCCGGGAGGGATCACCCGTTTTATGGCCGTGTATCAGTGCGAGATTCCAAATGAGATTGGCTCGGTCCGATCAGCCAGGAAAGATTTTGTGCCATTAGCCGCCGCTTTCAAGGCGGTATATGCTCATTGGGGTGGTGAACACGGCATATTGGCAGAACTTAATAAGCATATTATTGATAATCTGAATGCATTAAGCGATCCAGGCGGTGCTTTTTATAGGAAATCAGGCATTAAGGAGCCCCATAATGGCTTCACTTCTTTCGATAAAATAAACAGTGCCATATCTAAATTAGCATACGATATGACCGATAAATTTACCGGATATCCGCACAGCTCATCAAAACCCAATAGGAGCCTGGCTAACATTATTGATTCGATAACGATTGACTATCCCGCTCCTTATAATGTTACTTGGGTGTATGATGAATCAAGTAATACCTATAAGCGAAGCCGTAATAATCAACCCGAGATAGATCGTAATAATAATCAACAAGTTACGGCAAGTGTGATAGCTCAAATGAATGTTAAAATTGGCGAATTCTATGATCAGTACATAAATGTGGACGTTGCTGGAGAGGGGAGCGCTAGAATTTACCAAAATGGCATCGTTATTAATAGCAGATGGAAAAAGAACGGAGCTACGATGGATTCCAAGATCTATTTTTACGATGAAAGTAACAATGAAATTAAATTTGTGCCTGGAAAAATATGGCTTGAGATAACGGCCGAATAAATGCTCATATTCCTATATGGTAAAGATGCTTATCGTGTTGTAGAAAACTCGCAAAAGATAATTGCGAGTTATTTCGCCAAACATAAGAGTGGACTCAATTTTCACGAATTTGATTTTGAGAATGACGGACAAGTCGTTAAATTAGAGGACTCTATAAAATCTTTGTCATTTTTTGACGAGGTTAAGTTAGTTTGTATAAAAGGTGCTTTTGGCGATAATCGTGCGTCCGACAAATTAATGACCATGATTAGAGAATATAATCTTGAGAAGAACAAAGAAGTTGTCTTATTATTTGTTGAAAGATTGAGCGTGGACGAATTAAAGAAAAAATGTCCCGAACTATTAAAAACTCTGTTGAAGTCGGCTAACCCCATAAAGAGTTTTGAACCACTAGATGGTACACATCTTAAGAGATGGATAAATACTGAAGTCAATCTGCTTGGCTGTACTATTGAGCCTAGAGCCATTGATATGTTGATAATGCGTGTTGGTAATGAATCTTGGGCCTTGATTAATGAAATAAGCAAACTCTGTAATTATAAAATTAAAGACAAGATTACGACATCCGACATAGCTCTTCTAGTTGCGGATAAAGTGAATCTAAATATTTTTGACCTTATTGATGCTATCTCGAGCCAATCTCGAACTCAGGCATTTCAATTACTTTATCGGGAGTTGGAAAATGCTCGAGATCCTTATTACATTCTTACTATGATTATTTATCAGTTTAGAAATCTGATAATTATTAAAGACCTAGCTGATAGGGGATTTAATAATAAAGATATAGCCAAGAAGGCCGGCATCCATCCTTTTGTTATCTCAAAGGCTGCTAAATCTTTAACAAAATATAGTGCCAGTCAGATACAAGAGATCTATGCAAGATTGTTAGAAATTGATATAAATGCCAAACAAGGCCAGTCAGATCTAATAGACTCGCTTTATCGATTAATTCTTAATTAATGTACGATTATCTCCATATCGGCAGGGCATCTGACGTTCCTGACCGCAAAGAAAGAACAATTTATCGTTTTTTTGAGATTCTGCCAGGCCTTAGCGCCTGGACAACTTTTGCTTTAATCATTGCTTTATCTTTCAAAACGCCAGTATTTATGGCTCTTTTTATTATAGCTTTTGATGTCTATTGGCTAGTTAAGACTATTTATCTCTCACTTCATCTTAGAGTCTCTTATGCAAAACTTAAGGATAATCTAAAAATTAATTGGCTTAAAAAATTAGAAATGTTGCCGGCATCGGATTACTCACTCAAAAGTATCTTGTCTTGGCGGGATCTATATCATTTTGTATTTCTGCCCATATATAAGGAAGATTATTCTATCGTTGCTACGACCGTTGAGTCGCTTCTGAAATCTAATTATCCCAAAGACAGGATAGCCGTAGTTTTGTGTTACGAAGGAAGAGCCGGAGAAGAGACAGAAAAAGTGATCAGGGAGGTAGAGAGTAATTTTAAGGATGCATTTTTTAAATTTATCTGTATTAAGCATCCCGATAATCTTCCAGGCGAAATGAGGGGCAAGGGATCAAATACTGCTTATGCGGCAAAGATCGTCAAAGAAGATATAATCGATAAATTGGATCTAAAATATGAGAATATCATGATCTCTAATTTTGATGTTGACACGGTTTCTTTTCCTGAATATTTTGGAATTTTATCTTATACTTTTTTAACTACGGCTAATCCGTTAAGGGCTTCATATCAACCAGTACCATTATATATAAATAATATCTGGGAAGCGCCTTCATTTGCTCGTGTCGTAGCTTTTGCCGCAACCTTCTGGCACACCATCAAGCAAGAGAAATCCGAGACGGCAACAACATTCTCATCCCATTCTATGCCGTTGCAGGCCCTACTGGACGTTGGTTATTGGCAGAAAAACATGGTTTCAGAAGATTCGAGGATTTTTTGGCAATGTTTTTTGCGCTACAATGGCGATTATCGTGTCGTACCTCTCTATTATCCGGTTTCTATGGATGCCAATGTGACAAGCTCAACATGGCAGACATTGATCAATGTTTACAAACAGCAGAGACGTTGGGCTTACGGCGCAGAAAATGTCCCATACTTTTTATACGGTTTCAGACGAAATAAAAAAATATCTCTATACAAGAGATGGTATTTCGGCTTTATTGCCGGAGAGGGGAATCATTCCTGGGCTACGAATGCTATTTTGCTTTTTGCGTTAGGTTGGTTACCAGTAGTAGTTGGTGGCGCAGCCTTCAATCAGACAGTTCTTTCTTTTAATCTGCCATTTTTGACTCGAATGATTCTCACACTTTCCACGGTTGGCCTCGTCTCTTCGGCAATTTTATCAATGGTTCTATTGCCACCCAAGCCTCCAAAGTTTGGCAAGCTAAAATATCTTTGGATGATGATTCAATGGCTGCTATTTCCAGCTACGACTATATTTCTTGGTGCTATCCCGGCTATCGACGCTCAGACGCGCCTGATGTTAGGCAAATACATGGGCTTCTGGGTCACGCCTAAAAACAGGCCTAGCCTTAGTTGACATAATTTGGCTAGTTATGTATATTACCGGCAGATCTTTCTTGCATCTAGCTTTCGGTGTGCAGGAGGTGGTAGCTATGGGTAGATGGGGTGATCCTAACTGTGCTGATTGTATGGCGATGGGGGTCTGTATCAGACATGTTTCTCTTTTTATTGATCAAGCCAAAGAGATGTCTACTAGTGAGAACACGTCTGGTAAATCTCCTGAAAAGATAGATGAAACGGAGTACTATGTAGTGTTCGAATATAACTCTAAAGCCGATCCGGGATATCGGGGTGCTCGATACCGGGTACCTTACGAGAACAAGGCAGAATTTGAGAGAATCCGTTCCTTGGATAATGAATCTAACCGTATAACCGATGTCGTCGCCGAGGGAGTAAGTGATGAGGAGTCGTTGGCTCTGTGTGAGCGGGTTGACGGTCGGCGATTGGTTGCTTCTGCCATCCAGTCTGCAACTAATCTTGACGGTACAGTAAATCTATTTAAACTAAGAATGGAGCTTGGCAATGTCGAGCTGGCTCTTCTTATGAGGTCTAGGTAAGGGTGGTTCTAATTAACGACTACTCAAAGTGAGTAAGCTTCTGGAATTGAGCTAGGCGCGTATTGAGTAGCGGGTATTTTTTTAAATTCGGATCTTCTTGAAGTAGCGCTCGAGCTTCAGCTCGAGCTTTTTTAATTAGATCAACATTGGCAAGCGAGGCCATGGCTAGATCAGGTAATCCCGACTGTTTCACGCCGTAAAATTCACCTGGTCCGCGGATAGCCATATCTTTTTCTGCTAATAGAAAACCATCATCAGTATCAACCAAGGCTTTAAGTCGTTTATTGATTGCCTTGTCTGGCGTAGACGAGAATAGAAGACAGTATGATTGATGGATATCTCGACCGACACGACCTCTAAATTGATGAAGCTGAGCCAGTCCAAATCTTTCAGAATTTTCTATCATCATAATCGTAGCATTGGGTATGTCTACGCCAACTTCTATCACCGAAGTTGAGACTAATATAGAGTATTCGTTATTCTTAAACTTATCCATTATTTCCGACTTATCTTTAGCTTTAATCTTTCCATGGATCATGGCTACTTTAATATCCGGAAAAATTTCCGTTGATAGTTTTTTAAATTCTTCTTCAACGGCTTTGACTTCAGCCCAGAGAATATTCATACGACTTTGAGCCGCTGATGATTTTATCTCCTTTTTTGGATCACTGAGCTCAATACGCGGGCAGACCACAAATACCTGTCTTCCCTTGGCCACTTCTTCGCGGATAAATTGATAAGCATTGTCTCTCTCATCGGGAGTGACGACGCGAGTTAAAATTTTTTGACGATTCTTGGGCTTTTCTTTTATCAAAGATAAGTCCAGGTCGCCATAAATAGTCAAAGACAAGGTGCGGGGGATCGGTGTAGCGGTCATAGACAGAAGGTGTGGGACATAACTGACGGAATCATTCTTGATTAGTGCGGCTCTTTGAGCTACGCCGAAGCGATGTTGCTCGTCGATAATAACCAGGGCTAATTTCTTAAACGTCACGTCTTTCTGTATTACGGCGTGGGTGCCGATGACTATATCGGCCCAACCCTCGGATATGATCTTCTTCAACTCAGGTTTCTTAACTACTCGATCATTGATCTTTGCCTGAGAGGCAGTTAATAGAGCAACATTAATTTTCTGATTTTTAATTAGACCAAGGATATTTCCATAATGCTGATGGGCCAGAACTTCTGTTGGTGCCATAAAGACTGATTGACTACCTTCTTTTGCCGCCTGGAAGGCGGCAATGAGAGCGACTACTGTTTTACCGCTACCGACGTCTCCTTCCATAAGACGATTCATCGGATATGACTTTTCTAGGTCTTTTAGAATTTCGAAGGAAGCAATTTTTTGATCTTTGGTTAGCTCGAAAGGCAGAGTTGCTATAAAGGCCTTGATGTCTATCTGGCTAAATTTAATCGGAACAGACTTGAGCTGATTGATTTTACGTCTTTCCAGTAAGGCTTTAATTTGGAACAAGAATAGATCGTCAAAGGCGAGGCGTTCTTTGGCTCTTTCGGCATCTTCTTGGCGATCGGGATAATGAATTAATCTGATAGCTTTTTCCAGTGACAAAAAATCATTTCTTTTTCTGATATCTTCCGGTAGGGGATCGTCCACTCTTATATTGGCAACAACTGGCTTAATAAGGAATCGAAGATATTTGGAACTTATGCCTTCTGTCTCTGGATAAGTTGGAATCAGGCCGCTAGTATGGGCAAGGTTTTGTTTGAGTGGTTCGGTATAATTAATGGAGCCGATTTTCTCATAGGATGGGCTGGCAAGATGGATTCCATGTTTGCCAAGATTCACTTTGCCGGCCATGCTTACGATCGTGCCTTCGGTTAAACTGGTGGCGATATAGGGTTGATTAAACCAAACGGCGTTTATGGCACCGGTGTCATCTTTAATGATGGCGGTGGTGATGGTCAGATGGCGCGGGAATATCTGGCGGTTAGTGATCTTAACAACTTCTCCCTGGATACTTACTTTTTGTCCGGGCTCGATATCGGCGATAGCAGTTTGGTCGCGATAGTCGTCATATCTGGCCGGAAAATGCCAAAGCAAATCACGGAGAGTTTTAATTCCCAATTTCTTAAGTCGGGGGATGTTTCGCGGTCCGACATGATGCAGGCTTTCGATAGGCGTGGTAAGGTCTAGCATTCGCGCATATTATACAATTTTGAGACTAAAAAAGAAACTAGATAATTGGGCATGTTCTGTCGATGAGTTTATCTAACCAAAATGTCGAATATGTATATTAATCCTAAAATAAGGTTGGCGGCGTAACTTAAGCTCAGGGTCAGCCTATTCATAATTTTAAAATCTGAGATTGAGTCGCTATTCTTTCTCATCCAGACATAACTGAGGACTATAATCGTGGAAAAATAGATAGCAGAAACGGCGATATATAGCCATGATAAGCCCGCAAGAAATAGAGTTATTATAGATAGTATCATGGCAATTATCATAAGGGCCATCGCTATAATTAGTGTTACTTTCTTGCCAAATAGAACCATAATGGAAACGTCATCCCTCATTTTGTCATCGTTTTCTTGGTGCACTTGCATCATGAGATATATTGCTGCTAAAAATATACCAGATGCAGTGCTGCCCAGATATATGATCGTGGTATTTGTGGTGGTAAATGAGGTCACGACAAGAAAAGTTGTCGCACCGATAATAAAATTAAATAAAACAGCAATAATCCCATAGGATTTTAATCGAAATGATTTATGAGAATACAGTACAGAAAGAATCACTCCAGAGATATAAGAAAGAAGAAAGATCCTATCGAGATACAGAGCTATAATAAAGCCGATTATTTTAAATATCCATGCTCCAAATAACATTGATATGTTTGTTTTTGGAGGTCTTTCTAGGCCTGCTACGGGACTAGTATCTTTATCATAATAGGAGTTAAGGACTACTATTCCCGCACACAACAGAAACCAAGAGGTGAAGCCTAAGAGAAGATCGAAAGAAGGCTGTACGCGCGAAACAACCATACCAAAAAGAAATCCCAATAAAGTGAACGATTGAAGAGGCCATCGTATGTGCACAAAAACTCTTTTTAGCTCAGTAATCATGAGTTCCCTAATAGTGCCCTCGAGAGGAATCGAACCTCTATCGCAAGATCCGCAATCTTGCGTCCTATCCGTTGAACGACGAGGGCATATTTAAAACCCGATCCTCCTTATTAAAATATCAACAAGGCTTTTCTCTACTTTTCTTTCTGGAACATTGTGAATCATTAAAGATCTAATATCAAGCGGATTTGTCTTGCCCATGGGTATTTTTAAATAGGGGAAATACCATTTTTTCATGGTCAATATTAAATCTTTATCCATATTATCGTAATCAATCCAGAAAGAAAGGATGTCTCTGAATAAATAAGTATCGCTATCGATAGTTATGCCGCGATGATCAATCAGTATTTTAAGCCAACGTGATTTACGGCCGGAGTTTAAAAACAGAACTATAGCGAACAGGGCTAGCAATATCGCGAAGGTGGTTTCTTTGCGGAAATAATAGACAGCGAATGATCCAGCTATGAGCAGTACAAAAATAATATATAGTGCAATCTTATTTTTGCCCTGAGTAAATGCCGGTGTCTCCCAATATATTTTCTTAGAGGTTTCGGCTGATAGGGGAGTTTGTTCTGATTTCTTCGACTCAGTTCTCGTGACCGGTGACTCAACTATTTGCATCTCTCTCTTCAGTTTTTGGGGTAAATTCAAAACAGGATTCCTTATTTTGGAAGTCTCTTCCACGGCTTTCTTCGGCGTCGGATTTCTAAGGTCGATTATATTTGCCATCTGTAAAACTTGGCGGAGGGGGTGAGATTCGAACTCACGGGTCCCTTGCGGGACGTCGCATTTCAAGTGCGATGGAATGAACCACTATCCGACCCCTCCTTTATAGATCCTTATTCATCCAGCTCTTCTCGAAATAATGTTCTTCGAAATGACAATTTGGACAAATAAGTTCTAAATTCAGTAAATCGTTATTGTTTTTATTCTTATCTTTGTGATGTATCTGTAATATCTCGTATTTACCATAACCACATCGTTCGCAATTTCGTCCTCGTACCCTAATTAGCCTGATCTTCAATGCACGTTGAGATGTTACTTTATCTCTTGGTCGGTGGAGCTTGTATTTGACGCCTGTTCTATGTTTATTCGAACAAGCCTTACTGCAAGTTATTCGGTGTAGCCCTGATAATATCGGTTTCTTACAGATAGCGCATGGTATCTCTTTTCGGCAAGAAATTCCGTAGCAAGCCATACTACAAAAGACTCGTCCGTTGTTTCTTTGTATTTCGACGGGCCTTCTATAAATATTCTTACCACATCTTGAACAAGCAGCGTTTGGCCTTCTTTTATATTGCTCAATCACCTTACCAGTATACCACAATATAATGAATCCGGCAGTTGGCGGTGTTTGTTGGACAAAGTTCGAAACTATTTCGAGCAAAATCCAAATGATTAAAAATACTAATGCGGACGAGGCAGGGCGAAACAATCTGTCTGGGGGAATGGATTCGCCCTGCCTCGGCTGATTTCCCGCCCGCAGGAGGGGTTTGGGGAGGAATGCGGGCGGGTTTCGGATTCGCCAATTTCTTTTTTCGCCATAAATCCTACGAAACAAAAGTTCCAAACTTTTGTTCAACAAATTTGGAAAGTTCCTCTAACGAAACTCTTTCTTGCTTTGTTGTGTCCCGATTTCTAATCGTTACTTTTTTATCCGTCAAAGAATCAAAATCAACAGTAATACAATAAGGAGTTCCGATTTCGTCTTGTCGTCGGTATCGCTTTCCAATTGAACCCGTCTCATCATATTCGCATGAATAACCTCGCTTTCTGAAACCAGAAAAAATCTCTTGTGCAAATTTGGAAAGTTCCTCTTTTTTCGATAAAGGCAAAATTGCAAATTTAATTGGTGCGATTTTTTCTGGAAACGACAAGACGATTCTCTCTTCTCCATCAATTACATCTTCTTTGTAAAACTCAAACATAACCGTCAAGAATAGACGACCAAAGCCCGCTGAACATTCGACGATATAAGGATTAAATCTTTCTCCGCTATCTTGGTCAAAATAAGTTAAATCTTGACCTGAAAACTTTGAATGTTGGTCTAAATCATAACTGCCTCTATCGTGTAACCCTTCCAATTCCTTAAAACCAAGTCCCTTCATATTGTATTCAATATCCCAAGCGTCAGTGGCATAAAAAGCTTTCTCGTCTTTTTCGTGTTGTCGCCAACGCAAACGACTTTCATCGATACCTAAAAACTTTGTGTAATAATCCCAATGATATTGTTTCCATTCTTGATAAAATTTTGGCGCATCACTTGGTTTACAAAAATACTGAACATCCATTTGTTCTAATTCACGAGTACGAAGAAGAAAACTTTTTACAGTTATCTCGTTTCTAAACGCTTTACCGATTTGAGCGATACCAAACGGCAACTTTCTTCGAGAAGTTTCTTGAACCATTTTCCAGTCCAAATAAATATTTTGGCAACTTTCACCTTTCAGATAAACTAGCGTTGTTTCGTCTTCTACTGCGCCGAGATGGGTTTTAACCATCATATTGAATTTTTTCGCCTTGGAAAGGTTATTTCCGTCTGGACTTTTTAGTTTATTTTCTGTAATAACTTTATCAATTTCATCGAGAGAAAGACCGCCTGTATTTGCCATAATACCCGCGTCCTCAATTAAATGATCGGCGCGGTATCTTTTATGCGTAACAAGGTCTTCAACTAGAGTGTCAGCAAATCCACCTACATGACCGCTTGCTTCCCAGGTTTTTGGGTGCATAAAAATTGCACCCTCAATTTCAACCATGTCCGTTCTACTAGCAACATTCCAGTAACGCCACAGATTTTCTAAATTCTTTTTTAGGAGCATTCCAACTTGTCCAAAATCATAAGTCGCGGCAAAGCCACCATAGATTTCCGAAGACGGAAAAACAAAACCTCGCCTTTTGCAAAGGTTCATAATTTTTTCCATTGTTTCAATATTGGTTTCCATAAAATTTATTTTAATAGCTCGTCAACGGAAACATCGAGCGCCTTTGCGAGCTTTTCTAAAACGGACAAAGTAACATTTACCTTACCGCCCTCAATCGCACTCATATAGCTCCTATCCATCTCTATAGCTCGACAGATGTCGCCTTGCGACATCTTACGGCGAAGCCGTATCCGCTTGATGTTATCTCCTAATTTTTTGGAAATTTGAGCCATATTTATGTTAATATCTTATCAACTATTGCGCTTCTCCTCAATATGGAGTTATAATCCCATATATGAATTCCGAATATTGGCGGTGAGGGTGGGATTCGAACCCACGGGCCCCTTTCGGGGCAAGACGCTTTCGAGGCGCCCCCGTTATGACCACTTCGGTACCTCACCATTATATATCAAATTACTAGATTAGATTATC
>Ga0209416_1001416_pt1 | contig 16631 bp, 19 predicted proteins | sample RifGroF1_FD_184001 | JGI IMG/M metagenome (GOLD analysis project Ga0209416, IMG submission 184001) | Groundwater microbial communities from Rifle, Colorado, USA - Groundwater F1 (SPAdes) (version 2) | ecosystem: Environmental > Aquatic > Deep subsurface > Groundwater | place: Rifle, Colorado...
ATTGATCATGAAATTTTGATGGAAATTTTGCAAGATTATATTCCGGATGAAAATATTTTGAAACTTTTGGAAAAGGTGATAAGTAGTTTTAATACCTCACCCTACCCTCTCCTTGAAAAGGAGAGGGGGAAAACAGGAGTTGGACTTCCACTTGGCAATCTGACTTCGCAATTGTTTGTGAATGTTTATATGAATAAATTTGATCAATTTATGAAACACAAAATAAAGGCCAAATACTATATCCGCTACGCTGATGATTTTATAATCTTGTCGAAAGATAAAAAAGAACTGGAGGAATCAGTTGAATTGATTAGAGTTTTTCTGCAAAACGAATTAAAATTAGAAATTCATCCCAACAAAATTTCCATTGAAACATTTTCTTCTGGAGTTGATTTCTTGGGAATGGTTAATTTTCCAAAATACAGAATTTTGCGAACAAAAACCAAAAGGCGAATTTTAAAAAAAATTCAAAACAAAAAGAATGACTTGGAAAATGGGATGATTTCTCAGGAATCTTTCAGACAAAGCTTGCAATCGTATTTGGGAGTTTTGAAACATTGCGCGGGGTGGAATATTAGTGAGAAAATTGAAAATTTGTTATAAAAAGCCAAATATGATATTATAAAAACATAAAAAAGGAACAGAAGTATGCTTATATTGAAAAAACAAAAACTAAATACGGCTGAAATTGCTAAGAAATATAAACTAAAAATGGTAATTGTTTTTGGTTCTTTTGCTAGTGGGAAAAATAGGAAAGATAGTGATTTGGATCTGGGTGTGCTTAGCGAAAAGGAGATTTCTTTTGAAACGCAAATTACTTTGATAAATGAGTTTTCACAAATTTTCAAAAAAAATATTGATCTTTCAGTTTTAAATAGAGCTAATCCGCTCTTGCTTTTTGAAGCTAGCAGAAATGCGGTTTTGCTTTTTGGAAACCAGAAGGATTTTTTTGAGTTTAGGTTGCGTGCTTTTCATGCCTACAACGATTACCAGCCATTTTTCAAATTGGAAAATGAGTTGAATAAAAAAATAATTAAAGCTTATGCCAATTGATAAAAATATTATTATTAGAAAAATAACCCTTATAAACAAAGATTTGAAAAGTTTAGAAAAACTTAGTAAGCTTTCTTTGAAAACTTATCTGAGTAAATCGGAATATGAAGCGATGGCAGAAAGATATTTAGAAAGAATAATTGGTCGGATGATTGATATAAATTACCATATATTACTAGAAGCAGAAAAAGAAAATCCTATGGATTATTATGGTTCTTTTATTAAATTAGGCAAGAAAAAATATTTGCCGTCAAAACTTTCAATTACTATGGCTAATTCAGCGGGACTGCGAAATCGACTAGCACATGAATACGATGAAATTGACGAGAAAAAAGTTTTTGAAGCGATAACGTCATGCTTAAGTGACGTGCCGAAATACTTGAAAAGTATTATGAAATCATTAAATTTATAAGAATAAAAAATAAAAATAGATTGGAGGTGTTAATATGATGAAAAAATATAGTGATATTCTGGTAGGGCTCTCTGTTTTGGCGGTATTGATTTCTGGTTATGATTCGCTTTATCAAACAAATGTTTTGAATCTAGCTGGAACACAATGGATGCTGATTGCTTTAGTTTTGGGAGTGTACGGAATTTATGCCAAAATGCGAATGAACTAACGCGATGCGAAACTACGAATGACATGCGCCTGCCTGCCGGTAGGCAGGAATCTACGAATAAAATGCTAAATATAAATAACAAGAATTAGTAATTTCGTTAGATTCATAAGTTCGTAAATTAGAAATTTATGAAAAATAAAATTGCTGTTTTTGATATTGACGGAACAATCTTTCGGAAAAACTTAGCTTTCGAGCTGATCAATGAATTGGCTTGGATGAAAGTTTTTAAGCGTGAAGTGCGAAAGGAATTGGTGACACTTTATACGAAATGGCTAGATCATCATGGTACCTATGAAGAATATAGGAAGGCCTTGGTCAAGCTTTATGTGGAAAATATCAAAGGTTGTACACGAGAGCAAATAATAGAGGCTAGTAAAATAGTCGTGCCTTTTTTCAAAGACCGAACGTATATTTTTGCCAATAACTTGATGGCAGAATTAAAAAAGAAAGGCTATCACCTTATTGCTGTGAGTGGTTCGCCAATTGAAATTGTGGAAGAATATAACAAACATTTGAAATTCGATGCGGTATTTGGTACAGTTTATGAACTTGACGATGATGGTCTCTATACCGGCAAAGAAGCTTTTGCACCAACAGCACACAAGGGTCATGTGGTGCGACAATATGTGGCGGAAAATAAATTAACACTGGAAGATTCCTATGGCGTGGGCGACACAGAATCGGATGCAAAATTTTTGGAAATCGTGACTAATCCAATTGCATTTAATCCTAATTTGAATTTGAAAACTATCGCGGAGAAAGAAGGCTGGCGGATTGTGGTGGAGAAAAAAAGATGTGATTTATGAAATTGATAGTATGCGAAAAGCGCACTACGAAAGCGCACATGCGAATAATTAAACATTAAAATAATTTTATGGAAGCATATATAATTATTGGAGCTATTGTATTCATTTTTTTCTTTGTCATTTATTTGCTTTTGGATTTTGCGATGATTAAGGGAGGCGCCAATGCCTTTTGGGATAAATGGGTGAGAAAAACTCTTTGGATCTGGTTGCCATTTTATGCGCTTCAAAGACTGATTAAGGAAGTGATACTGAAGAAGTAAACGCGATGCGAAACTACGAATGACATGCGAATCTACGAATTATATTAAAATAAAAACTGCTAATAGCAGTTTTTATTTTATTCGTTATATTCGAATAGATTTGTAGATTCGAATCGGTATTTTATTTAGCGCTTTCGACGAATTTCTTGAATACTTCAGGATTTTCCATGGCCAATTGCGAGAGAACCTTTCGGTCTACTTCAATTTTTTTGTCAGTTAGGATTTTGATGAAGGTGCTGTATTTTTGACCAACTTCACGAAGAGCGATGTTGAGTCGTGTGATCCAAAGCGCTCGCATGGTTCTCTTTTTCACTCGGCGGTCGCGATAGGCATATGAACCAGCCTTAATCACAGCTTGTTTAGCTGCAGCGTAGTGAGATTTTCTTTTCCAGCGATAACCCTTAGCGTCTTCCAATAGATTCTTTCTTCTTTTCGATGCGGAAACCCCGCGTTTTACTCTAGTCATTTTTTTTGTGATTAGTGATTATAAGGTAAGCCTTTCAAAATATTGTGTTCATCAGCTTTGAACAATCTTGTGTCACCCTTTTTCGCTCGACCGACTTTGCCATTTTCCTTTGAATTATAATGGTTTTGCCCGGTTTTTCGACGAGTGACTTTCTTGTTTTTAGTAATTTTGATTTTCTTAATCAAAGCTTTCTTGGTTTTTAGTTTGGGCATATTATTGTGATGTTATTATTATATTAAATCCTCCTGGAAATCTTTTTATCTCTTGCTCAATTTTGTTAGGCACAGAGATGCTTTTCACAAACTCAATGAGATTTTGTCTGGCCAGATCGCCATGGGCTTTTTCCCGACCTTTTAGAATAATTTCAATTTTTACTTTGTTGCCTTTGGTAAGAAATTTTTCTGTTTGATCTTTTTTGAAATTCAAATCATGTTCATCAGTTCGAACGCTCAGGCGAATACCCTTTGTTTCGAATTTTTTCTGTTTGGATTTGTTCTGTCTTTCTTCTTTGGATTTTTGGTATTGAAATTTTCCAAAATCCATAATCTTGCAAACAGGTGGCACGGCCTTAGGAGAAATTTCAACTAGGTCGAGCATTTTTTGTTTAGAAAGAATCAAGGCCTCTGGCACCGTCATTACTCCAAGTAGTCCTCCATCCTCGTCAATGACGCGGATTTCCTTGGCCCAAATAGCTTCATTTATTCTTGTTTTTGATGCCTTTTGTACAAAAGGCTTTCGATATATTCTTCTAATGGTTTTTTTGTTAATAATTATTATTTACGAAAATACGAATTTAGCGAAAGTACGAATAAAATTCAAAAAGGATTAGTAATTTCGTTTGATTCGTATTTTCGTAAACTGTGGAGATGATGGGAATTGAACCCATGTCCAAAGCTATTCATCTAAAATCCTCTACAAGCTTAGTTAGTTTGTTTAGATTGGGAGTTATGAACTAACAAAATATCCCAAACTTTTTTCTAGTGTAATTTTACTAAATTTGCCTAGAAAATGCAATTTTAGCTATCCTAATGTATAACACCGAGCTCTATCTATTAGGAGTGGATAGTTCGATGGTCTCGGCAATTAAGCCAAGGCGTAGGCAAAGTTAGCTGAGAAAGCTTGCGCTAACACAGTTTTTGCTTTTGAAAATAAGTTTGCACTTATTGATTTGGCGAAAGATTTATGAGGATTACGCCGTACTCAGCTTGCATATTTTAAACGTACAACTTGTCGAAACCAAACATCCCCAGAATTCATTTTAGCATTTTAACATATAATCATTTAAACATGTTTTATGCTTATATGCTAACATGATTTTAATGCTCTTCTGGCTTCTATGGAGTCTTCTCTTTTCTTGATTTTGTCTCGTTTGTCATATTCTTTTTTGCCTTTCCCGAGGCCAAATTCTAGCTTGATGAGACGTCTTTTAGTATATAATTTAATTGGCACTAATGTCAAGCCTTGAGTGCGAGCCTTCCCAATCAAATGCTTTATTTCTGATTTTTTGAGCAGAAGCTTTCTTGGGCGGGTTGGATTGTAATTGTTGATTATCCCAGCGTGAATATAGGGTGGAACATGAGCATTAGTCAAATATAATTCAGTGCCATGGATTGTCACAAAAGATTCTTTGAGGCTCACATGCTTGGTTTTCATTGATTTTACCTCATGACCAAAGAGCTCAAGGCCAGCCTCGTAGTTTTCTAGGATCGTATAATCAAAATTGGCGCGTTTATTTGTAGCTAAAATACCCATATGCATAGTCTAGCATTTCCTGTTTATTTTTGCTAGAATTAGCGTACTAAGTCTTAGTGTATATTTATGGATCAGGCAGGACAACAAATTTTTCAATTTCTCTCGCATTATGGCTATGCCATTATGTTGCCTCTTATGATTATTGAAGGACCAGTGGTCACAATTATTGCTGCCATGCTAGCGAGTCTTGGCGCCTTCAATGTTTTTGTGGTTTTGATTTTGTCGATAATTGGCGATATGGGTGGGGATATAATTTTTTATGGCTTAGGCTATAAATACGGAATGGGATTTGTGCGACGCGTGGGAAAATATATGGGTATCACGGAAAGTTTAGTTTTGAAAATGGAAAAATATTTTGAGCATCACGGCGGAAAAACTATTTTTGCCGTGAAATCTACTACGGGACTTTGTTGGGCAACTTTCACTGCAGCTGGAATTGTCAAGATGGATTTTAGGAAATTCATAAAATATTCTTTCTTAGGTGGAATTGTTTGGAGCGGATTTTTGGTTGCGATGGGATATTTTTATGGCTATCTTTGGCGAGAGATAAAGCAATATATTGAATGGATTGGTTGGCTAATATTCGCAGTGGCCATCAGTTCTTTTATTTTTGTGAATATTTACAAGGGTTATAAGGCTAAAAAACTTTTGGAAAAAAATGGAAATAATGGAAAAGTTGACTAGAATTGTGTTATGTGCTAGAAATTAAGGTCGTTATTGTTGTTTAATAATGGAATATTTAACCCAAAGGAGAAAAATAACCATGATGAATTTAATTTATTGGATGTTATTGGCCGGTGTAGGCGTCGCTGTGTTTTTTAGGTCTCACACAGTAGCAAAAAAAAAGGTGATGACGGATGTTTTTTATCGTCTGGATCGCTACGCCTTTATCTGGATTCACGCAGCTTATTATTTTGTTGCCTGCCTCATTATTATCGCAATATACCTTTTAGGTGCTTTTGGATTGGATGTGACTGGCTATGCGGATATATGGGGGATTGAAGCATATCTGCACAGGCCACAGTAAACCTTTCATCGGAAAAGCGTTTATATCGGGGCGGACTTTCAAGTCTGCCCTGCTTTTATTTATTAAATTTTTGTTTATAATTAAATTATAAAAAAAGTAAAATTATATAAAAAACAGTCATTTACTAAACTTGATTTAGGTAGTAAGATATAAAATATGACAAATAAGATATATCATAAAGTTAAGAACGTTCCATTCTCAGACCCTAAAGAATTATACGAAGAAGAACATGATTTATTAAAAGAACCTTTTTATTTTCCTGGCACTAATGGCAAGGCGGTTTTGCTTTTGCATGGTTGGACATCTGTTCCATATGAGTTTAGGCGTTTGGGAAAATATTTAAATGAAAATGGTTATACAGTTTTGAGTCCGATGCTTCGTGGGCATGGTACGGTTTCAAAAGATTTAGAGAATGTTTACTGGGAAGATTGGTTGTGTGATGCGACAAAAGCCTATGAAGAATTAGCCAAGAATCACGAGGAAGTTTATGTGGCAGGAACATCTCTCGGCGCCAATCTTTCCGTGATGCTAGCTAAAAACAAACCGAAAATTTCTGGCATTGTTCTTATGGCGATGCCATATTCAGTGAGATTTGAAAGACTCGGCAAAGCAGTGTTAAGATTTGTGAATATTTTCATAAAATATGGTTGGAAATTCTATCCGCCATTTTTTGGAAGTCCGCACTTAGTCACTAGAATGATTTCATATAGAAAATATCCAATTAAAAGTGTTTTGGAAGTGGCTGATCTTATAAAAATTTCCCGTCGAGAAATTTCTAAAATTACACAACCATGTTTTATTATACAATCAAATAGGGATATTATTATTCCCGGAAATAGTTTGGAAAAAATTTATGAGAAAATAAGTTCGAAAATTAAGGAAAAAAAATATGTTCACAAAGCTTATCATACTTTTATCTCCGATATTAAAAACGAACACATCTTTCAGGATATCTTGGATTTTATAAATAAAAATTAAATGAAAATAGGAATTTTTACCAATAATTATTTGCCTAACCCGTATGGCGTGACTCGGTCAATTGAAACATTTCGACGTGAATTTGAAAAACAGGGACATGAAGTTTTTGTTTTTGCTCCGCGCTGGAAAGGTTATGAAGATAATAATATTAATGTATTTAGGTATCCTTCGATTGATATTGAAATTAAATTTCGTTTTCCTTTGGCGATTCCGTATTCTTGGAAAATGAATAAAACAATAAAAAATCTTGATCTGGATGTGATTCATGCTCAGCATCCAAATATTTTGGGAAGTGTGGCAATGAAATGGGCGAGGAAGCTTGCCTGCCGACGAGGCAGGAGGATCCCGTTGATTTTTACTTGGCACACGCTTTATGATCAATATACTAATTTTGTGCCATTTATTCCGGCAAAAATTTCGGCCGGATATATAATTAGAAAAGCAGTTAAGTTTGCTAACTTGGCGGATGCAGTTATCGTGCCGACAGATTCAATCATTCCAATTCTTCGAAAATGGGGAGTGGAAAATAAAAATATAATCCCAATTGCCACAGGAGTTCTTGAGGAAGAATTTGAAAATGCTGATGGAAATAAAATTAGAGAAAAATATAATATAAAAGATGACGAAACGGTATTGCTTATGGTTTCTCGATTAACTTCAGAAAAAAATGTGGAATTTGTTTTTCATTCACTGAAAAATATTCTAAAAAAAGAAAAAGTTAAATTTTTAATTGTAAGTGACGGCTATTTAATGCCTAAGCTTAAGGGCTTTTGCGAGCGGGAAAATATCTCAGAGAAAGTTATTTTTTGTGGCGACGTGAAAAGAGAGGAAATTAAAAATTATTTTGTTGCATCAGACATTTTTGTTTATGGTTCTAAATCTGAAACGCAAGGGATGATAATCACAGAAGCAATGTATGCGGGACTGCCAATTGTGGCAGTAAATGCCACAGGAATAAATAGTTTAGTCTTGAACAACGGCAATGGATTTTTAGTAGAAGAGAATAAACAAGAATTTGAAAAAGCGGTTTTGAAATTAATTAATGATAAAGATTTGCGAAAAAAATTTAGCGAAACTTCTTCGCGCATTGCCAAAATGAATTTCACCGCTTCGGTTTGTGCGGAGAAGATGATGGAGGTTTATGAGAAATGTCTGAACCACTGACCTGCCTCATCGGCAGGCAGATTCACATTGATTATTCTAAATGTATTTTTTCCGAAAACTTTTTCAGGGCATCAGCTAATAGTGGATGTCCTTTTAATTCGGGATCATTTTCTAATAAATCTTTCGCTTCGGCGCGGGCGAATTTGATGAGTTTGACATTGCTCAAATGCTCCATGGCGATATCAGGCAAACCTGACTGAATGGTGCCAAAAAATTGTCCTGGGCCACGTAGTTTCAAGTCATGTTCGGAAATTTCAAAACCATCATTGGTTTTTTCCATTATATTTAAGCGCGCAGGTTTTTTCTCAGTAAACAAAAAACAATAAGATTGCTCTTTCCCTCGCCCGACGCGTCCGCGAAATTGATGCAGTTGCGTCAGACCAAATCTTTCGGAATTTTCAATGACAATGACAGTAGCATTGGGAATATCAATGCCAACTTCCACCACAGAGGTGGAAACTAAGATGTCGAAATTTTTATTCTTAAAGTTTTCCATCACTTCTTCTTTTTCTTTGGCTTTTAGTTTTCCATGTAGAAGTCCCAGCTTGAATTCGGGAAATATTTTGCGTGACAATCTTTCATGTTCTACTTTGACAGCTTTGACGTCCAGCATACTTTCTGAGAGTGATTCTTCAACTAAAGGTAAAATGACAAAAACCTGCCTTTCTTTTTTAATTTCGCTTCGTATAAATTCATAAATTTTATTTCTCTCGCTCGGTGTGACTATCTTTGTTGTAATAGGTTTTCGATTTTTCGGCATTTCGTCGAGAATAGAAAGATCTAAGCTACCGAAAAATGCAATGGCCAAAGTTCTTGGAATTGGTGTGGCGGTCATAGTTAGCAGATGCGGAATTGATTTTTTGATGCCATCATCAATATGCATAGTTTCACTTTGGAGCATCGCGCGTTGATTGACGCCAAAGCGATGTTGTTCGTCGATGATTACCAGCGCCAGATTTCTAAATTTAACATCTTTTTGGATAAGAGCATGTGTGCCGATAACGAGATTAATTTTGCCTGAAGCTATTTTTTCTAGGAGAACATCACGACGAACAAGCTTATTTTTATTTTTCTGGTAAACTAGTTTATACGAACTTGTTAGTAATGCAATATTAAAATCATAATTTTTGAAAATTTCACAAAAACTTTCGAAATGTTGACGAGCCAAAACTTCAGTGGGTGCCATAATTGCCGTTTGATAGCCGGCGGAAATTGTTTGCAGAGCTGAAATGGCGGCGACAATTGTTTTGCCAGATCCGACGTCACCATTCAAGAGGCGATTCATTGGATGCGATCTTTCCAGATCTTTCAAAATTTCAAAACTTGCCTTTCTTTGCGCGTTAGTCAACTTGAAAGGTAAATTGCTTACGAAATTTTTGATAAGTTTTTCATCAAATCTTATTTTATTCGAATTTTTTTCTTCAAATTCTTTTTTAATCTCTAGAGTTTTTAATTGCACTAAAAACATTTCTTGAAAGGCTATTCTCTTTTGAGCGCGAACTAATTTTTCCGCATTATCTGGGAAATGAATTTGAGACAGTGTGGTATAAATATCAGACAGATTATATTTTTTTCGAATTTCTTCCGGCAAAATATCCGGCATATTTTTGGCTAGAGGCAAAAGCGTTTTTATCTGCCAGCGAATCCACTTGGAAGTAATGCCGGAAGCTTCACTGTAGATTGGCACGAGGCATCCCGTGTTGGTTGCATCGCGAGTGGATTTTTCAAAAGCGGGATTACTCATGGAAAAATATTTCCCGGCCGTTCCTAGTTTTCCAGAAAATCTTGCGGTGGATCCGACAGGAAAATTTTCTAAGATGTATGGTTGATTAAACCAAACAGCTTTTAATTTTTCTCCATTCTCATCTTCGATTATGATTTCTGTGATAGTCATTTTCCGCCGAAAGAGGCGATTGTTTTTAGCTTTGATAATTTTTCCGGAGGTTGTGATAGCTTGCCCAACAAAATCTTTTGAAAGTGGAACTATTTTGGAAAAATCATCATAGCGAAAAGGAAGATATAATAGCAAATCTTTGACAGTAAAAAGCCCGAGTTTTTCCAAAACACGGATATATTTAGGCGTAATGCGGGGGACAGATTTTATAGAGGTGTTTATGTCTAGCATGAAAATTGATTATATGATAAGCATAGCAAATTTATGGAGACTATTCAATTTTACAAAAAAACCAGCATTTTTTATAATGCTGGTCTTTTTGATATCAGAATAAACGAATTTATTTTTTTATGAAAAATCGATATATCATATCTGGAAGAATTTTTGGCAACAAAATGCTGCCATCCTTAGCGGTTGTAATTTCTCCAACAAAAGTTCTCACATTTTTAGGAAAAGCATAAAACTTAAGTGTAGTTGGCTCCTTGATTTCTTTGGCCTCAGTATCTAATATTTGAGCTTTAATGTTAAAAAATCCCTGAGGCAACACATCCCCATGTTTTAGTTCAAATTTATAAAAACCTTCTTGAATTTTGCCTACATTTAGAATTTTATTCTCATCAGTTTGAGTGAAAAGCCCTTGGAGCCATTTATCTCCTTTTTTATTTTCACCAATTTTTTTCGCTCTAGCTTTGATGCGAGGTTGAGTTGCTTCTTTACTAAAATTGCTAAGCTCATCTTTTTTAGCATTGACTTCGATATAATATTCATGTCCAGAAAGCAAGCCCTCACTCGTCATATATCCTTTTTCATCAGTGCTAACTTCTTTTATGAAGTATTTTGTGTCACCAACTTTAGTATACAATTTAACTTTAGCGTCTTTAGTGTATTGACCTTTTTCTGTGAGTACCTTTAGTTTAACAGCGATGCTTTGTCCGCTCACCTGATCATCTTTAGCGATTTCTACTTTATACCAACCTTCCAGAGCATTTTTAGCTTTCAACACTCCATCAGAATCTGTTTTTTGTTCAAGCACTTTTATGTAGTCCTTCCATTCGGGGGCGTGTTTGAAATAAAGTTTTACTTTTACATCGTCTGCTTTTTCTCCGTTGAGTCTGGCAAGACAAGCGCTCGGTGCCAACGCTATGAAAACTAACAATGGCAAAATGATTTTTGTTTTGTTCATTTTTATTTTTTATAAATTAAATTTCTCTTCGTTTTTATTGTAACATAAAAATACAAATTAGCTATTCGTATTTTTATGTTATTGAAAATAATAATTTGTAAAAAATCCTTAATTATAGTAGTGTAAAATAAAGCGCTTATAGCTCAGTGGATAGAGCGTCTGGTTGCGGTCCAGAAGGTCGCAGGTTCGATTCCTGCTAAGCGCACAATTTTTCTTTGTGTCAAACCTTTTTAAAACAAAAAATCAATAGCCAAGGCGGGACTTTTTTCTTGATTTTAAAAATCTTCTCGAGCTTGTGGATCAATCCAATCGGAAAGTTCTTTGATTGATTGAACGTAGCCACGGTAGTTGATTTGGGCGCCTTTGATTATTCCAAGATGAAGATGTTTTCTTTCGTGTCCTGATTTTGAGCTATTAGCAGGAGCAAGAATTGCCAGCGGATCTCCTTTTTTAACTTCCTTTTCTTTTGTGCTTGAATCTAGGTCGACATGGCCATAAAGGATAATTACAGGCTGACCATTAATTTCAGCTTTTTCCAAAATTACTCCGCCATAGCCGGAGACAGAAAGTTTATTAATGATCGTTCCATCCATAATCGCCCTTACTTCGATAGGAACACTTGCTTCTTCTGGCGTTGTTTCAAAATCAGTGCCAGTATGAAAACCAGTGAAACGTTCTGGGGAGACTGGAGAATTTTGGGGACTCACAAAAATCCCGAAAGGTTTTTTGGTAATTCTGGCGGAGGCATTGTCGAGTGGAACTTCAATGCTTATTGAAGCAGTATTTTCTTGGATGCTTATGCTTGCAGGGTTATTTTGTGGCGGGATATTGGTATTATCTGGTTTTTTATTTTTAAGCATATAAAAACGCGAAATGATAATCAGTATGATTACGGACAAAAGCAAAAGAATAATTGTTATTAAGTATCGTTTCATAAACTATAGTACAATTGGAGTTAGGATTTTTTTCTTGAAAAACTATAAAAACCGTGTTAGCATAAGGTATAATTAGTTATTGCCTTAAATAAGCATTTTTATATATATTATGAAAATCTCAACAATAAAAAATAAATTAGCTCTCAAAAATTTTGTCCACATAGCTTTTAGTCATAAAATCGCTGAAAGCCGTTTTGTGTTTGAAAAAAGCGGAGAAGAAATTTTGGAAATAAAACCACAAGTTAAGGAAAAAATTTCCCGTAGGCAATTGGTCATTTTGGCTCGGCAAATTATCTTTTTTGCCAAGAAAAATGGCATTAAAAAAATTGCATTAAATCTCGAAGATATTTTAAGTTTCAAACCGGAATTAAGCGAGACAGAAATCGGAGAAATTTTGGCGGTGAATTTTGAAATGGCTAATTATGAATTTGTTAAGTATAAGGAAAAGCCAAAGGAAGGTTGGAAATTCATAGAAGAAGTGGCAATTATTTTTTCTGGAGAGGATAGGAATTTTTCTGCGTCACTTAAAAAAGGCCAGCTTATTGGAAAAGAAATAAACGCTTCGCGAGATTTAGCGAATGCTCCTGGAGGAGAAATGACGCCAACTCTTTTAGCGCAGGAGATAAAAAAAGCCACTCAAGGCACCAAGATAAAGATGAAAGTTTTAGAAGTGGTGGATATGAAAAAATTAGGCATGGGAGGGATTCTTGGCGTGGCAAGTGGATCTTGTGAAAAACCAAAATTTATTATCATGGAATATGAGGGGAAAAAAGAAAAAAATCCATTAGTGCTTATTGGCAAAGCTATTACTTTTGACACAGGCGGAATAAGTTTGAAACCAGCGGATTATATGACCGGTATGCATATGGATATGTCAGGTGGGGCAGCCGTGGCGCACGCGATAATTGCGATGGCAAAACTAGGCATTAAGAAAAAAATAATCGGGCTTATCCCAGCCGCAGAAAATATGCCATCGGGAGAAAGTTATCGACCGGGAGATATTCTAAAATCAATGTCAGGAAAAACAATTGAGGTTTTGAATACGGATGCGGAGGGGCGAATTATTCTAGCTGATGCTTTGACTTATGCTGAAAAATATCAACCCGAATTAGTTATTGACGTGGCGACACTTACGGGAGCTTCGGCGGTAGCTTTAGGCGAAAGGGCTTCGGCGATACTTTCTAAAAACGAAGAAATAATTCAAAAAACGCGCGAAGCAGGAGAGGAAAGTGGTGATTATGTTTGGCCATTTCCCTTATGGGATGAATATGAGAATGAAATAATGGGGACGAATGGCGATGTGGCTAATTTGAAAAATAAAGGCGATTCACGATTAGGGGGAGTGATTAGTGGGGCAATGTTTCTCTATCAATTTGCAAAAAAACATAAAAATTGGATGCATATTGATATGGGCTCAAGGGACTCATCTGTGTATGACGAATTTCTTTCCAAGGGTTCAGCTGGCGCACCGATTCGATTGCTTATAAAATTAATTGAAAAATACTAATTATGAAACACAAAAAAACTACTCTAAAAAATGGCCTCAAGATAATTACTGCGCCAATGCGAGAAACCCAAACTGTGACAGTAATGGTTATGATAGGTGTGGGGTCACGATATGAGTCGGAAAAGGAAGCTGGTCTGTCTCATTTTATCGAGCATATGTTTTTTAAGGGCACGCAAAAACGTCCAACAACTCTTATGATTTCAGAAGAATTGGAATCAATCGGCGGAGAATTCAATGCTTTTACTGCCAAGGATAAGACAATGTATTATGTCAAAGTTGACGCTAAACATATTGGTACGGCGATGGATGTCCTAAGTGACATGTATTTAAATTCTAAAATGGAAGAAGAAGAGATTAAAAAAGAAAAAGGTACGATCATTCAAGAGATTAATATGTATGAAGATTTGCCAATGAGGAAAGTGGAAGAAGTTTTTGAAGAGATGCTTTATCCAAAAAATAATTTAGGGCGAGAGATTGCTGGTTCTAAAAAAACGGTGAGTTCATTTAGGCGTCAGGACTTTTTAAGCTATATGAAAAAGTTTTACGTGGCTAATGATACAGTAGTGGCAGTAGCCGGAAATTTTGACGAGAAAAAGATAATTAAAGAAATAGGAAAATATTTTTCCAAAATGCTGACTGGAAAAAAGACAAAAATTTCCGCAGTGGAGGAAAAACAAAAAAAACCAGAAGTGAAAATTAAATTCAAAAAAACTGACCAGACGCATTTGGTTTTGGGAGTGCGAGCTTACAAAAGAAATCACAAAGATCGCTACGCCTTGGCTTTGATGTCAATTATTCTTGGCGGTGGAATGTCTAGTCGACTTTTTATCGAAGTGCGAGAAAAGAGAGGGCTAGCTTACTATGTGCGAACTGGCATTGAAACTTATGAAGATGTGGGCTATGTTTCAGTTAGCGCTGGGGTGGAACATAAAAATTTAGCAGAAACTATAAAAGTAATTTTAGCTGAATATAAAAAAATATCCCAGGAGAAAGTGAACGAAAAAGAATTACAAAAAGCCAAAGATTTTGTCAAGGGCCGAGCGGTTATGGGCATGGAATCATCAGATGAAGTGGCAATGTTTTTTGTTGATCAAGAAGTTTCGAATGGAAAAATTTCAACGTTAGAAGAAAAATTCGAACTTATTGATAAAGTAAGTGTAGGTGATATACTAAGAGTAGCGAAAGATGTATTTAAGGAGAAAAGTCTTAACTTGGCGGTTATTGGACCACATAAGAATAGTGAGAAGTTGAAAAAAGAATTAAATTTATGGAAACACAACCAAAAAAAGTAGAAATTTCAACTAGTATTGTGCTCAAAGCCATCGTGATTCTTTTGGGACTATGGTTTTTGTTTTTGGTGCGAGATATTATAATCTTGCTTTTTATCGCGGTGATTATTGCGGCTTCAATTGATCCAGGGGTAGATTGGCTTCAAAGAAAAAAAATTCCGCGTTCTGCGGGAGCAATGCTCATTTATGTGCTTTTATTTTCCGTTATAGCGCTCATTATATCTTTTATGGTGCCGTCTATCGTGAGTCAATTTAATGATTTTTCAAAAAATTCTGCGCAATATTTTGGAGATTTTGGGAGCGTCATCAATTCTTCGCAAAATTCTGGTATCAATAGAATCATTCAAGGTCTAGCTAATAATATTGAAAGCAGTTTTACTAACATCTCAACAAATATTTTTTCTAAAACTTTGGGTGTGTTTTCCGGTTTGCTTTCAGTAGTAGTAGTTTTTTCGATGGCTTTCTACATGGTGATGGAAGAAAGTGGAATCAAGAAATTTATCGTTTCAATTATGCCGGATAAAAACAAAAAATATGCTGCTAGCCTTACCGACAGAATTGAAGGTAAGATTGGCAAATGGATGCTCGGACAACTTTTTTTGATGTTAGTAATTTTTGTCCTAGATTTTATCGGGCTATATTTAGTTGGTGTGCCATACCCATTACTCCTAGCTCTTTTTGCCGGAATCTTGGAAGTGGTACCGTATGTTGGACCGATAATCTCTGCGGTTCCGGGAATAATCTTGGGTTTTTTAGTTTCTCCAACGGTGGGAATGATGGCTTTTGTGGTATATCTTATCGCGCAACAATTTGAGAGTCATGTAGTCGTTCCGCTGACTATGAAAAAAGCGGTGGGACTCAACCCGGTGGTGACAATCGTAGCGATTTTGATTGGCTTTAAGTTGGCAGGAGTGCTCGGTGCTATCATCTCTGTGCCGGCAGCGACGGCGGTTAGTTTGGTTATTAATGATCTAATGGAAAAGAATTAGGCAAATTTTTTAAAAAGCAAAAGAGTAAATATAATTTTATGCAATCCTGAATAGCAAGGGGTTGTTTTTTTATAAAAACAAAATAATTATTGCGATAGTGGAAAAAAGAATATCATTTAGGGCATTTCGAAGAGTCCATTGACGCTCGGGGGAAAATTTTGGAAAGCGCCAGTAGTAATGACAAAAAGAGTGGAACTCTTTTATTTTTTTTAAAATTTTCCAATGAAATGTCCAAAAAAGCACAGTGAAAAAATCAGGTAGTATGGAAAAAAATGCGCCAAGCAAAATATTTCTAGTCAAAGAAAAATTTGAGTGAGTGGAAAGAATAAAAAATAAAATAATAGATGCAGGAATAAATAAATCCAGCAAAATTTTCCAAGCAATATCTTTGATTGTTGCAACTCTGGAATCAAAATATTCTCCATGGCGAAAACTATCCAAGAAAAAATGAATCATCAGAGAAAGCAGAACTATTAAATAGGGATTTCCGACACTTTTGCCGATAGCCGATCCAACGAGAGCGTGAGTAGTTAAAATCATAAAATCATTTTAACATTTTAATATACTAACATTTGAGCAGGTGTCATAAATAAGTAGTAATGTCATAGTAGCGTTTTATTAAAATGTCATACCTGCTAAAATATTGGGTTAATTATTAAGACCCAATACAATGGAACAATCCATAATCACTATGACAAATAAAGAAGC
>Ga0209416_1001418_pt1 | contig 16597 bp, 35 predicted proteins | sample RifGroF1_FD_184001 | JGI IMG/M metagenome (GOLD analysis project Ga0209416, IMG submission 184001) | Groundwater microbial communities from Rifle, Colorado, USA - Groundwater F1 (SPAdes) (version 2) | ecosystem: Environmental > Aquatic > Deep subsurface > Groundwater | place: Rifle, Colorado...
AACGGTGATGCAAAATAACTCTTGACAGCCTGAACATGGAGAAGTATTGTAATTGGGAAAGGACAAGCAAGTAGAAAAGAAAGAATGGTGGAAAATAAATCTTGACAATCCTTTCCACAGTTGATATACAGTAAGTAACAGGCTGGAAATGGTTCTGGCCACTCGCAAGTAAACCCATCATAAAGGAGTTTTATCATGGCACAGTCAATATTCGTAACACTTGACACCCTCAAAACAGAGACTTCAGTCCCGGCAATCGGTAGCATGGTACAACACACCTTGCCTCGGAGTATCTTTCCGACCAGTGAACAATTCAGCGATGAGGAAAAGTTGCTGACCTGGGCAAAAGAAAGTGGCTGTCTACATGCCTGCCTGCAGAAAGGTGTACAGGCAAAACTGATAGATGCAAGAGCAGCATTTAAAGCTACCAAGAAAGGTGCAGAATGGTCGCCTGAGTTAGGCCAAAGCAATGTAGATGGTATGAAATGGGAAGCAGCCGAACGTCCGGCAAGCGCAAAAAGTGACGAGCAAAAAGCCATTGAAGCTATGGCAAAATTGACGCCTGAACAACTTGCGGCAATCATCGCAGGGATGCAAGCAAACAATTAACAACCATCTAACCGGGCATAGTCCATTCGATTATGTCCGGTAATTGAGGTGCAGCCATGCAATATTCAAAACGCTTCATAAGTTTCTTCAATCGCAAATCCGCGCCATACCTGCCTGAATGGGTTATAGAGGCATGGTACATGCAATTCAATGATGTTGACTTCCACTTGGTGAAAGCATGAAAACCTTGAAACTGCAAAAAGATGTAACCTACGGTATTGAGTTTGCAAAAGCAATTAGATTGACATCCAATCGGGAAGAAATGAAAATGGTTCGCTGCTTACTATGTGGAGATATCCATAACGTGTCAAGTATGCTCAGATATTTGAACGTGTATCCTGAACGGCTGAACAAAGCCATTAAGACAGGGATATATATTGAGTTGTGCCGGTAGTAAAAAAGCCTAACAACCTTGATTTAACCTTAGCCCGATTAGGTTCATGTGACCTTTTCGGGCTTTTCTTATCGCTAATGCCTAACAAAACATAAAATGCCTAACAACCTGGCTTGCATGACTAGCGATTATATGATGGTTGTATGGACGTTCGTTGATGAACAGGGTTTACAGGGTAGACAAAAGGTAAACACAATAGACAAAAGGTAAACACGGGTAAACATAGGAGTACACGAGAGTAAACACAAGTAAACAAGTAAGCAGGTAAACAGAATAAATCTAGTAATAACAGGTAGTTAGCTTGTTTGCAGGTTTGCAAAGAGTAGGCAAGGAGTAAACTTGTAAACCGTAATAATATCAGATAGTTACGCCTGTTTGCCTGAGTATGCAAGTAAACCCTACCCCCTTCACATGAGAGGGAGAGGGGTATCTATTTTAGTATTTAATTTTTTTATTAAATAGATGTACTAAGAGAGGTAAACAGAGAAGGGGGGTAGGTTTACTTGTACACTCCAGTAAACACGATAATCTTCAACAATATCAATCATTTACACTGTCTACCCCTTGTTTACCTTTTGCAAACAATGCCCACCTGCACACCTTAATTTCTCAACAATATCAACCACTTACCCAGCCTCGCCGAACGTTTGTCTACCCTGTAAACATGCAGAAAACACTTGCAAACCCCACACAAACCCGGTATACTATTTGTATGCACCCGGTAAACCATGCAAACCGGCAAACCCTACACTGTAGCACTTGACAACATCGGCTACGCCGAACAACTTCACAAGGAGCAACCACCATGTCAAACCCTACCGTAAGTTTTCGCATCTCCGATTATCACCTTGCTAGAGGACTGAGGGCCGTTCGTCATCTTGAGCCTGATTGGAAACTTACCACTCCAGCCGAACTGATAAGAACAATCTTTTATGAGTTTATCGCAAAATCAGAATTTAGCAACAATAATCCACATAGCGTCACTCCTGAGCTACTCCAAGAGATTGCCATGTCAAGAATGGGAATGATCAAACAGCCAGCGCAAAATAAAAACCTTGCTCCACTACCTCAACTTGGACAAGCAAACAAACCAGCCTGGCAAATTCAAAGAGAGCTTGAAGATGAAAAGCTATTCAACATTCTAAAGCAAGAAACTCAATCAAGACAAACAGCACAACATAGAGAGATATCAAATAAAGAACTAGAGGATCAAATTAGTTTAGCCTTCCAAACATCTAAACCACTTCCAAAGCCATCAGAATTTCATGATCCAAACATCACCGAATCAGAAATATCAACTATAACTGACTTCAGCCCTCCAAAAGATTGGATAGACAGCGAGGAATAAGCACAACTAATGGACGGGCATAACGTGGTGGAATTACACAGTTTTTACGTTATGCCCGAAAACACGCCACAACGGCCCCGCCACAAACCACACGCTACGTTCCCGGACAGCCATGCAACCGTACCCGTTTTCCTGGCCCGGCCCGCCACGGTGATCCTACGCCCTTCTAGCCCCTATTTCGACCGTCCACCATACTATATACACGCCGACGACCGACTACCACGCTGTAGCACACGGAACAACCGTTTACGGTACACGTGTTTTCCTGTTGACAAACCCTATTGTATACGGTACAATAAGACATGATATAGCCATCCATTTTAACCAGTTAAAATCACTTTGGAGAATTACCATGGTAAATCTTGACATTCGCATTAACATTATCGGACAAAACGAGGACAATATCATTATTGATTTTAGTGTTCCCGATGAGTGGTCAAACATTCAAGAGGTTGCAAAAACTGCAACAATGCAAGATTTCATAGCTTTATACGAAACCATAACACCGGATGAAGTCACAAAGATTAGCTCTTCTACTATCATGAATAGAAATTTCAACAACTAAAAAGGAACCAATTATGACAGACATACAAGACTTAATCAAAAAACTATCTGAAATAAAGTCATTTCAGGGAAGTATACCAGATCGATACTCAAAAACAACTTACATGAAAACTCAAGATATAGAAAAAGAACTTCGCCGTAGATACGAACAATTTCTTAAACTTGATTCTCTCCGAGGTTGTGGAGAACTTACAAAGAACGAACGTAAGGAATTCACTTTGATGAAGTTATACTTCAACGGAGGCACCAAATGAACCAAAAGCATTGGAGTCTTAGACGATATAATGAAGGAATAGCAATTATTCTTAATCATCCAGATGTACTAAAAAAGCAAAGCAATATAAGCAAAGGAACATTTATACATACAATACTTGAGAAAGCATCCTGCAGAACAAAAAGGCTTTCAGATTTTATCTGGACTAATCACCTTGAACAGAATTACAATTGACATGATTGCCATCTGAATTACAATCCTTAACTAAATTACAACCATCACCTGGAGCTATCATGCAACTAACTCAAGCAAACTATTATCTTGTAATTCGCCGGCTTGAAAATACTACTAGCCGAGGAACAGTCGTGCAAGGATATAAAACTAAAGAACAGGCAGACCAGGACAAAAAGTAGCGTCTGCAAAGAAGATAAGGATTAATATGAACACAACATTCTATTATGCTCTTGTCCCCAGTGAGCTTTTCCACCTGCAAGAGCAATGCACAATTTGGATGCCTGAAAACCAGCCACTTAACCAAGCAATTTGGGAACCCTCACAAATAATTGCAACCTGCGATCTGAGCTACTTGTTCCAGATTGCAGAAAGAATCCAAATTGGAACCATTGCACCTAGTGATGTCATCTGGATTGAAGTCAAAAATCAAACAGCAACATGCTACATATTTGGAAACGACGGCAAGATTGCAAACTTTTTCAGAATTGTCTAATCTAACGGAGATAATATGAAAACCTTTTCAAAAACTGTAACATCTGAATTATCCGCATGTAAGAAAACCGCTCTAATTTGGCAAGAACTCGCTCGTACTGGTGCTAACGATAAAATGGATGCAATTGAGAAAGTATTTTCACCTGCTTCTTACTTTTCTAATGATTGTCCTTGCTGCGAATTTGTTGATGATATAGAAATAGATGCTGGTATAGAATTAGATGGACCTTTCAAAAATTGTCCTGCCTGTCCAATGAAAGATTTTTGGCCAAGCACTATGCCTTTCTATACGTGCTGTGATAAAGAATCAGAAGATGATTGTAGTGGCATATTTATGTTATGGGTAGATGCAGAAGAGCTTGAAGATCACCGCAAATATGCCACTACAATATATCACCTCGCTCTTGAAGCATCTGAATACTGGCAAGGGATGAAAGACATGAATTCGTAGTTATTTAATCAATCCAAGCAACGAAGTTGCCTGCTTGTAAACACCAACCATAAAGAAAAGATTAATTATGAGAAAAAAGAATGGTTCAGTACAACAAATATGTGCTCGTATGTGTAAAGGATATGCTTTTATGTCTTATCCAGATGGAGTTGATAAATCAGCAGAAGATCGTTGGGAAAGAGTTATGAAAGAAATTACTGAGGATAAAAATACTTTATCAGATGATGACTTTAAGCATAAATCTTCATCATATATCTACTAAAGGAGAACAATCTCATGCCATACACAACCCACAACTATCGAACCAAGAAAGAAATTAAACTTGCCCTTGCAGCCGTCCAGAAAATAACTTGCTTCCAGCCCGGACCATTTGGGCCATCCACCATTGAAAATGGTACAATCTATTTAGAGGGTCCACATTATCCGGAGCCTCACAAATGGTATGGCCAGGGTCAGATGAAGGATGGCCAGTTGGTAAGTATTAAATAACTTTCAAAGGAGCCCATTATGAAAATTGTAATTAACACTTGTTACGGCGGATTTAGATTGTCAGATAAAGCAAATCATAGATTTGCAGAACTTTCTGGAATTAAGTTATATAAAAAAGAATCTGGATACTTTTCAAGCTATTACACGAATCCGGAATTTTCAGATGATTCTTACTTTTCATCATCTGATATTGAAAGAAACTCGTCAATCTTAATTCAAGTAATAGAAGAGTTAAAAGCTGAGGCTAATGGTTCTTGCGCAGACCTCAAAATAGTTGAAATTCCCGATGATGTTGATTGGGCAATTGAAGAATATGATGGACTCGAGTGGGTAGCTGAAGCACATAGAACCTGGAGCTAATTGGCTACCGTTAAGATTGGCTGTCTGACCACCAGGTCAAAGCTTTTACAATATTAATGTTTTGACCTGATTATGAGCTAGTCAATTTAATAACCTCAACAATGGAGACAAATATGAAAACTAATCCAAGTAGCAAGAAAGACCATTTCACACCTCTTGAAGCCATGCATACAGAATCTATTTGTCTTGGACTTCTTTGGACACTCGGAGCAATAGCCACAGTTGCTTTGCTAGTCTTCTTTGGAATCAACGAAGTAAAGGAAGTATTCCAACCAATTGTTGATGCTCTGCAAGTTCAGCCAACGATCAAGTAAAAGTAAGCTATATTGCCAAATGATTAGTTTCACTGTTCACTTGTGAACGCCCATTATAAAAATTTGAACTGGAGGACATGACACAATTATGAAAGGCAAAACAGTTCGTTTTTACAACAGATTTGGAACCCATATGGGATGGAAATACCTTGCCAATGTGACATACTTTGAATTGATTAACTGGCTCAAAGCTGGCAATACATTAAGATTTCAGAAGCAAACACTTACTAAGGAATCTCACAGTAATGAAATCTTCAAAATCTTGCGGAGGTCATAATGAAAAGCAAGTCTAAATATACACCTATTCAATATGTGTGTGGAAAGTGTGGAGAATTATCTAAGCCAAATCAAGATTTCTGTTCTAAATCTCATGATTTTTGGATTTGTGAAGATGATTTAAATAATCCTGATTTAGTAGATTATATTGCTTCTGCGAGTATTTCAATGGAAAAGATTATAAAACTTCTAAAAATAAAGGCTTAGCCATGAAAAAACTCTGTCCAGTTTGCAACACTCTCAATGAGGCAATCGGCTTCAATCTAAGCGAAAAAGAAATTCATAACATTAGCAAAATCGGATTGTCCGAACATCTTTGCAAGACTTGCTATAATAAAGCGCTTGCCAACTTGCTAGAATCCACCAAGGCTGAACTCATTCCACTGAATAAGGAAAAAGAAATCACTCAGACCGCTTACCATAATGCCTATGAAGCCTGGAAAGCTATGGCAAGCTTGTATCAGGCAATAGATTATAATCTCAACCTAATGAAGCACGTAGTCAAGCAGAAAGAAACTATCACAGCTAAGAGAGTTCCTAAAGAAGTCGATCCAATCAATGCAGAGCTGTTTTGCAAACAGTTTCTTGCATCCCTAAGCAAAGAACAACAAGCAGCGATCATTCAAACCTTTAAAGCAACTCAACAAATAGGAAATTAATCATGAATGAAGAACAAGCAATTGCACTTAGTAAAACTGCTTTTTGGAAAGATTTATCTTATGAAGAGATAGTAAAGTTTCAACTTTTGAACCTTTACTTTGTATACCATTTGAAATTTTTCATGAAGCATTAGAAAAATGTTTAAATAGGCCAGTATTTACACATGAACTTGGTTTAAACTATGAGGGAATAAAATTAGAGTTTCTAAAAGAAAAGCCTGCACCAACACTTGAAGAAATTATTAATTTAATTCCTGAAGATAAAAGAGTTGTTTTAGTATTAAAGTAAGGAGCATCATTATGTCAAGTCCAATCATTACATTTCGCCTCACCACTTATCAACTTGCTCGCGGCCTGCAGATTGTTCGCAGCCTGGAACCGAACTTCCAACTTACAAGTCTTAGCCAATTAGTCAAGATCATCTACACAGATTACCTGGCAAAAATGACCCTCGGCCAATCAGATGAAATAGACCAAGACATCATGCAAGAAATCCAGATCTTTATCAACAATCCCAGAAAGAAAGAAATCAACTTGGCATCATTAGCAGATGAGGAAAACTTCACTCATCAAGAGGTATAAATATGAAAAGAATACACATAAACAACATTGTTATTTGTAAAACATACTATGCAGTATGTGTTGGTTCAATATTAGCAATACAATTTGAAGAGATAATGATACCTAAAGCGACAGTACATAATTTCAGCACAAATTTCACTTATGACTGGTACTTGTCTGATATTGGTATTGAATATGAAAATGAATCATATATAAACAATCTTAATCAAGTATTTGAAACGGAAGAAGAAGCTAGGAACTGGATAAACACTGAAGAGTATAAACGAGATTTAGAAAAGCACTGGAATATATGTTCTTTCGGTAAATAATATCAATCAATCAATTAATAAAGGAACCTAACCATGAGTAAAGCCCGCGTATTTTCAACTAGAATGAATATTTGGTCAAACGAAAAACCATCCAAACCTGGCTATTATTGGTTTAGAGACAAGCAGATTAAAAAACCAGGCATTATTTTTATTAATGAAGTAGAAATAATTATGGATGGCTATCAATGGGCAAAAATTGAAGAACCAAAAGAAGGAGAGGAATAATCAAATGAGTAAATCTAAAGTAGTTTCAACTCGAATGACTATTGACGACCTTGCAAAAGCACGTGACGGCCTACTTGCTAAAGGCATAGCACCATCTGACTTAACAACAACTAGCCAGATAATCAAACTTACCTTCTATTACGGAATCATTTATCTCTGTCAAGATCCAAAATCTCCACCAAGCCAGGAAGCTATCGACTTTGTACGGCAGAAATTCAGCCAGCCCAAAGTAACCAGAGGACTGAACTTAACTGACTTGGAATAACAATCATTAATACTTATTAACGGAGCTAGCTATGTGCGAATCTATCAAAGAAGTCCTAATGCGACGTGATGGTATCTCTGCACTTGAAGCGCAAGACATAATCAACCAAGCCAGAGAAGCCTTGCAAGAATATATAGCTTCTAATGATCTTGAGGCTGCTGAAAATGTTTGTGAAGAATACTTTGGTCTAGAGCCAGATTATTTAATCGAGCTAATGTAAAAAGGATCATTATTATGAAACAATACACTAAAGTTGAAGACCTGATTAATGATGTAAGAAAGATTGACTCCGCTGCTGCTAACTATATTAGTAAAGATGCTCAAAAAGACTTTTTTTGGGTATGGGAAGGAGATGATAATGATCTATCTACAGCCTTTAAATGGTCGGTAACTCCTCAAGGAAGAGACTACTGGGTAAAAATCTACTGTGCCTTGGGTGGTACATGCTTATGAAAACTCTTCCACAATATAAGACACCAACTAACTTCATTTGTCCAGCCTGCAATCAGCCCTGCAAGATAATTGCCTTAGACGATTCATTTAGCTATTCTGGCACTCATTGCACACATGGCCAAGCTGGCATTCACTATCCATCTGACTATGGCTCGCCTGTGACTGCTTGCTGCGAAGCTGACGTGCCAGATGCTGAGATGGATGAACCAGATTATGATGCTTATGGATATTAATTATGTGGAAAAAGTTTGGAACCTGCAAAATTTGTAGAAAAAGATTAAAGTTAAAATCACCAAATGTGCTTCCAAAACATTCAGTAAATAAAACTGCCTGCTCAGGATCAAATCTACCAGGATCAAATCATTGTTATGAATTTATTAAAAAGGATATGAATCATGGTAATGAAATACAAAGGTAAAACTCTTACCACCGAACAAGAATCGCACGTCAATACCATTCTTGACGGCAACAATTATGCTATACAAGCACCACCAGGTTCTGGCAAAACCTTCTTGTTGCTTGCAATGGCCCGTAAAATGTCAGGATACGGCCTTTCAATTTCATTCAACAAACTTCTCGCTCAGGAAGCAGCAACCAAGTTTTCCAGCAACATAATGTGCAAGACCGGCCATGCCTTAGCCTACGGTGCAGTTGGCTACAAATACAAGAAGAAGCTCAGCAAATTGACAGGCAAACAACTTGCGGATACTTTCGACATCGGAGAATGGCAATTATACAATAGTCCAGCCAACAAGGGATACTTGATCCTCAATACGATCCGCAAATACTGTTATTCTAGCGACGAAGCTATTCAGTACAAACATTTGCCAAGATTAACAATTCTTCAGGACGCTGACCTAGATATTATGCGTGAAGATTTGGTACAACATGCGAATCTTGTATTCAACGAAATGTCCGATGTTAATAAGCCTATGCCAATTACTCATGATGTTTATTTGAAAATCTGGGCACTTACCAATCCAATCATTAACAAAGACTTTATCTTCTTTGACGAATACCAGGATAGCAACCCAGTTATTGCCCAGGTTATCAAGAATCAAAGTTGCCAAAAGATTTTCGTTGGCGACTGTTTTCAACAAATCTATTGCCAACCAGCAGGAACAATTATTGCAGTAGCAAATCGTGCTCATTGGTACAAATCTGATACAGATAAACGTATTGAAGAAATTAAAGTTGGTGATAGACTAATTACATATGACAATAGTCATGTATTTAAAAATGGAAGAAAAGTTACAAATATTATTGAAATTGATTATTTAGGAAGATTAATTGTTGTCGTTACAGATCAAATGCACGAGTCTAAATATATTCCAAGGCATCAATGTATAGTAAAAATAAGTACTAAACTTAAAAATAAACATATTGTTTATCTTATGAAAAAGGGAAATCAATATCGTATTGGAAAAGTTCCTTATTTTTATGAAAGTCAACGAAATCAATTCGGCCTTGGTTTAAGGGCTAGTGTAGAACAAGCAGATTCTGCTTGGATTTTATCTATTCATGATACAACTGAAAATGCTCATTTATTTGAGTCTTATTATCAAGCAATATTTGGTATTCCTGGAACATGTTTTAGAGAACAAGATAAGCATAAAATAGAACTTTCTTTTTTCTGGGAACTTATTGGAGATAATTCTATTAGAGGTCAAGAATGCCTAAAACATTTTGGACTACTCTTAGATATGCCTTTATGGAAATCTGGTACAGATTCTCTTGTAGGTGTTCGTAGACCATTTATAACGGCAGCAGCAAATTTACATGATGGTATGATGATGCTTCCACTAGAAAATACTATTCAACATTCTGGAAAGAGAGATTATTCAGCAACTGATAAATGCTGGGCTCCTATATATGTAAGAGAAGAACATTATGATGGTAAAGTATATTCTTTAGAAGTAGAAGATCATCATACGTATTATGCCGATGGTTTATTAACGCATAACAGTTGGAGAGGGGCCGTTAATGCACTTCAAGATGACAATCTGGCAAAACTATACATTACTAGAAGTTTCAGATTTGGAGAAAACATCGCCAATATGGCAAACACCATAATTACTGGTTATTATCCATATCAGTTTGAATATGTACCATTTCATGGCAACGACGATGTTACCTCATCAATCCATTATGAACCACTTCCAATCGTAGATGCCATCCTCTGCCGGACAAACAAAGGAATCATTGCGGAAACAATCGAAGCACTGAGCAAAAATCTTTCCGTCCACATCCTAGGTGGAACTCAACAACTTACATACCTTATCAATTCTATAGTTCAGCTCAAAATTCAGGGATACTCAAATCATCCAGACCTTTTCCTTTTTAAGAACTATGTCGATCTTGTTGAATATTCCAATTCTCCAATGGGCGGGGATATTAAGCCAATCCTAAAGTTGATCGAACTCTATGGCCGAGAAAGATTGCTATCTATTCTTGAATCAACTGTAGAAGACCCAGCCGAAGCCGATGTAACTATAACTACTGCACATAAAGCAAAAGGTTTAGAATGGTCTAGAGTGAGGCTGGCAAATGATTTTAAGGTTCCCAGTGATAACGGCAACCCTACAACTGAAGAAACCAACATATTGTATGTAGCTGCCAGTCGAGCATTGCATCAACTTGATGTTAGTAAGTGCGAAGCTTGTTGGCTACATACTTTTGACAAGGCCCGAAAGGTTGCCTACGAGCAATGGCAAGTAGATCAAATGATTGAACAAGATACTAACATTATGGAGGATTCAAAATGAACAAACGTCAACTCAAGAAAATAATCACCCTGTATCGAGAAGGTTTATCTTGTGAAATCTGTCTATCTGTTATGCTTGACCTCATGAAGAACAATAGCACCATTGAGATAGCAATGACAATTCATACTTTCTATGAATCAATATTTGATCTTAAGGAGAGATAACATGCAAGCACAAATAATTAGTATTCAAATATATCCACCAATACCTGATCGCAGATTCGATTGGCAATCTTATCGAGAAGGTAATGAAGAAACTGGTCCTTATGGTTATGGATCAACTAAAGAAGAATCAGAGTCTGATCTGATTGATAAAGAAACATTATAATAAGGAACAATTTTATGATAAAGCGCAAATTCTTGCCAGAACTCCTCGGAATGAACCTTTACCAGACCAGTCGCAACGAAACCTTTTATGCCTGGAACCATAAACATGCCATCAACAAGCGGCCAAACGAATTGATTTACTTTGTTACGAATGTTGGGAAAAGAATATTAATTATTAACAAATAACTTAGAGAAATAAACTATGGATAAAGTAGTAGCATTTATTGTTGGTATAACTCTTGGAACGGGTGGAATGTTCTTTGCAGTTAAAACTGATTTAACAGACAGTGATAGAATAATAGCTGAGCTTGAAAAGAAAACAAACCTTGTGCCTGTTGTAACTGTTGATGCCTTAGGCATTTGTAAAGTAGTCCAAGGAGGCAAAACATACATGTTGATTGATGTCACCGAGGAAACGAAAGCACTTGATGAAGTTAAACAAAATCATTAAATCATCAAAGGAGAAATAATGTGCGAAAGCTTAATCGAATACTTCATGCTTTTCTTATTCGCTTGCACAAGACTTTTCATCTTCCTACACATAAAAGTAAAAGCTCTTACGCCCAGGATAGAAAAATAATGCGAATAGCTAGACTACATATCCGGAGGGTAAAATGAATAATATAAAAAATACTTTGTACTTTCTCACATCTTTTATAGTTATCGGATTATTTGTCCTTCTTATTGATCAATTGTATCCCACGCCTCCGATTGGTCAAGCAGCTTTGCAACCTTATGCAAGTAAAAACCTTCTCTCAGAAGTAGGCAAATAACTATGGATATACCTATCGAAGCCATACATGCAGCCAGAGATGCGCTTAAACTACAGTACATAATAGCTTCAAGTAAAGAAAGTCTAGCTAGTTGGGGATTACCCTACAGAAAGATACAAGAAAAGATTAATAAGACAAACAAGCTGTATATTGCTAAACTGGACAAGTGGCTAAAGGAGGTGGAGAAAAGTAAGTTTGTCAAGTCTTAGATTGCTGTGGTATTTAAGGATTTTATGAAATAGTAAAAAGGCTAAAAAGATAAAGAAATATGTTGACAAGGGCGATTCTTTATGTTACTGTTACCGAACAATACCGGATTTTACCGGAAAGCACCAAGGGCCGTAAAAAGCCGTTTTCAAGTCGGGCATGTCGCCCATTCTACAAACCCCTAATTAGGAGATTCAAAAATGAGCATGATCAAAGTAGTTAGCAACCAGGCATCTCGTGAGATCACCGTAACTGAGCCGGCAGTCCTTAACCTCGGAACTATCGAGGAGATGGTACAGGCTCTCGGTGAGGATCTTACAGTGAACATGATCAAGAATCAGCTGAAGGTTAGCTTCCGCGCAGTTATTCGTCGTAAACTTGAAGAGCTTGATGACAATAAAGAGTTCAGCAATACTGATGAAGCCATCACTGCTGAGGATTTCAGCGACTGGAAGCCGACCCTGCGCATTACTAAAACTCCCGAGGAGAAAGCTTTGGAGGCTTTGGGTAATCTGCCTCCGGAAATTCGTGATGCAGTTCTGGCCCAGTTCAACAATCGGTAAATTAGTAAATTGAGTGTGTCCGAGAAAACTATCGGCCTAAGAAGATGACTTGATCATCTAGGTGAAAGTAGCCGAGCACTCAAAGAAGTAGTGGTGGCGGAATTGGTAGACGCAAGGCATATGGATTGGTCCTAGCCTAAACTCGCGAGTATCGACGCAACAGTATAGACACCATGCTATATGAGCCAAGAGAAAAGATTGAGTGCCTTAAGACTGTGCAGGTTCGAATCCTGCCCACTACTTTTTAATCTTTACTGCCGGAAACGCATTGGATAGCAAGTCCATGCGCACCATTCGACCTGAATTGACAGGTATCGCCAGCATGACGATGTTGGAATCGGCTTCTTAGTAAAGTTCAACGAGAGGATGCATTATCTACCTATCTCACGTGTCCACGCAGGTTCTTGTTCCAATATGTAATGAACCTCAAGCCAGCCGGACAATCCATTCACCTTGTGTTCGGCTCATGCTGGCATTACGGCCTTGAAGCCACGTACAACATCTTAATTAAGGATTCTTCACCATCTGTACTTGATGCAACTGAAATTTCCATCAAAGCATTCCACAAACTCTGGAAGCTTGATGGCGAACCATTTTGGAAGAATGAAGATGCAATCTTCCCCAAGTCTCCTGGCCATGCCGCAAACATGTACAAGGGCTATTGGGATCGCTTTCTTGTAAGTGATGTAAAAAATCGTTCAATCTTGGCTGTTGAAGCACCATTTTCCATCGACCTATCTGTAAAAGGTACGAAACTTCCCAATTATATTGGCCGCATTGACTTAATATTTTCCAGCGGTGAGAATGGTATCGATATTCTCGATCACAAAACAGCTAAAGCTATCTACTCTACAACACCCCAAACTTTTGAAATGTCATTCCAGTCAGACGGTTATCTAACCGCTGGCAGAATTTTTTATGATAAAATCCCAACAATTACGTATCGTGTTGCTCTTTGTCAGAAAAGCAAGATTGACTTCATCCCAATTACAATTAACAAACGATCAGCAGCGATTGAACACTTCTTGTCTGATCTTTGTCATTATGCCAATGAGATTCAGCACAACTTAAACCTGCTTGAAGAGGATAAGATCAACTGCCGAGAACGCTCGGATGTTTTGCAATCCTTCCATCGCAATCCAGGCTATGCTTGTACGACTTTTAGCTCAGTTTGCCCATATTATGATCTTTGCAGACTCCGAAATAATCCGCTTCATTGGATGGAAAAAGCACCTCAAGGATTTATGCATTCTGAATGGGATCCAGAATTGCATGAGGCAAAGACAAAGCAGAGGTTGAGTGAGGTATAATCATGGAAGATCCTCATATTTTTGATATTAGAAATGAAAGAAATTTTAGTTTTATTAAAAATCATTTTATTTCTCATATAGATACAAGTTCTAATTGTTGGACATGGAAAGGTGTTTTAGACAGGCAGAAATATGGTGTTATTAAAATAAATTCAAAAGCGTATAAAGCACATAGATTATCTTATATGATCTTTAATGGGCCAATATATGCACATCAAATAATAAGACATAATTGTGATAATCCTTCATGTGTAAATCCAAAACACCTTGTTAAAGGGACTGAATCAGATAACTCAATTGATTGTGTAAAAAGAAATAGACATCCAAAAATGATATTAAATGAAGAAGCAGTAAAAGTTATTAAGTGGATGTTAAAGTATAAGTATAAAAAAGGATTAATTAAGAAATTAGCAATTCTACATGGTGTAAATATTAAAACAATATCAGATATAAATTGTAATAAACGTTGGAATTGGGTAAAAATATAAAGGAGGTTATTATGGATGAAAGAGTTTTCTCCAAAACAAGAATGAAGCCATCAGAACGAAAATTTAATCTTAAATTCTTATTAACAGGTAATTCAGGATCAGGTAAAACACATTTTACAGCTACTTATACTAAAGGACCATTACATTACTATATGTTTGATCGTGGAGGTGAGAAAACAGTAGAAAAATTGATGGGAAAAAGAGAAGATGTTACAATGGATAATTTTTCATCATCTGAAATATTGTTTTCAGATTTTTGGAGACAGTTTCAAGAAGATGAAAAAGCTGGATTTTTTAATTTTTTAAGTGATAATAAAGGATTATTAGTTTTAGATTCATTAACTAATGCTAATCAAAAAGCAATTAGTGAAATTTGTAAGAAATCAGGAATAACTCCAAGTGGCATTGGAAAGAAGATTGATATGAAATTAGGAATGGCTCCACCGCATTGGGGCCAACTATTGAACTGGATGAGCACTTTAGTAAGCTCACTCCAGGAGTTGCCTTGTGCAGTTGCAGTGACAGTCCATCTGCACACGCTCATGAATTCTGATCAAGAAGTAGTTGCAAGGTATCCTGCAGTCAACGGGCAATTTCGTCAGTTGTTAGCGGCAGATTTTGATGAAGCCTACTTGTTGACGACACAAGGAACTAAGAGGCAGATATTCTTTACTGAAAAGCTCGCATTCGAAGCAAAATCTCGTGTGTTTGACATGCCAAAGGTTGAAGGAATATCAATGGATCAATTAGCAAACGCATATTTGGCAGGCAAAACAGTCATTCCACAATCCATCTCAGCGTGACTAATTTAGATTAATTAAAGGAGTTTTAATTATGAAAATTGGATTCAAAGCAAAAAGTTATAACGACGTTGTATATTTTGATCTAGGTGATGATGGTATAAATGCAGATTATTTTATAACTGCTCTTTTTAGTAACATTTCAGCTGAATCAGAAAGTGATCTTGATTTTGTTGTGACTGTTAGCAAGAAAAAGGAGGTTGAAGAGTTCAAAGAAGATTTTTATCAAATAGTTGCAGATGAATTAAATATAACAAGAGAAGAGGCAAAGCTAGCAATATTAAAACTTCAATATAAAGGAGAAAATAAAACAGAATAAAACTAAAATAAAACAAACTAAACTAAAGCAACCAAACTAATTTTTGACTGAAGAATCGTTCTTTGGTCACGTAACAACAATTATTTAAAGGAGTATTAACTATGTCTATGATTCCTAATCTGTCTGAAATTCCTGACAAAGCCCCCGTTGAAGCTGGCGAATATGACCTCACCATCTCTAAGGTCAAAGAAACCAAGTCTCAGCGTACTGGCAGGTATGGTTGTCAACTCATTATTAATGTTGACGGAGAAGATAACGCTTCAACTATTTTTCACACTCTCTGGTATGGAAATTACAAAGATTATCAGGGCGACGATGAGGAAAAGAACAACCTCATGTGGAGAATGGTTAAAGATTTTCTCCGTGCACTGGGACTTGATCCTGACCAGGAAACCGATGAATCTGATCTGGTCGGTCTGAACTTTACGGCTGAACTCAGTTACAACGATGGCATGAGTACAGACGATGATGGCAATCCGATTAAGATCGGGCAGCCCCGAAATGAGATAGCTCGGGTAGTTTAATAACGGAATTTTATGATCAAGTTTAATTCGATATTAGAGTCTAGTTACCACTTTCAGCTAACTAGGTTTGACATTGCCTGAACAATGTCATTCTGAACGAGGCGTTGATGTGACGCCTACAAGATGTTGGATTAAGCAAAACTTGTCGTTCAATTATGAACAGCCTGTTGAATGGTTTGCAAGTAATTGAACGACAACTTTTATTTTTATTTATCTTTACTAAGAATTAATCTGCTAAAATATTAATGTTTAGCAAAGATAAATATCTCTTAAAGGAGAATTATT
>Ga0209416_1001421_pt1 | contig 16569 bp, 39 predicted proteins | sample RifGroF1_FD_184001 | JGI IMG/M metagenome (GOLD analysis project Ga0209416, IMG submission 184001) | Groundwater microbial communities from Rifle, Colorado, USA - Groundwater F1 (SPAdes) (version 2) | ecosystem: Environmental > Aquatic > Deep subsurface > Groundwater | place: Rifle, Colorado...
ACAGATTGTTTCTTCTGGATATGGGCGCATAATTTCAACGCCATTAGAACTATAAATTATGTATAGCCCCTCTGGATTAGATAAGCACCTTATGATTGACATATTCCTCCTAATAAAATCATGGTTTCATGTTATTTTTTGTAAAACCCAAAAGCGTCTATCAGTTCTGCTTCAATGGTTTTTTCTCTGCGATCAAATTCATCTTGAAATGTGGCAGGTATATTACCCGACACAAACAATAGCCCAAACCCATATGAAATCAATCTCAAAAAATTTATCATTGCTGTCATCTGTTCTTTAGTCATATCAACCTCCTTAATAAAATTATTCTTTTATCATCCTGGCTTTAGCCTGTTCAAACACAATAAGTATTTGATTCATGCCATCGATATAGGCATCCAACCGACTAGCCCTGCCCCAATCCTTATCTTCAACCGCTTCAGCATAATTCTTTTGAACATCTTCAATCAGTCTATTGGCTACAATAAATCCACGTTCAAATTCTTTGATATCCATTTTGATCCTCCTGTTATATGAAACTATTATTTTATGTTCTTTTCTTTTTGAATTCTACGATAATATTCAAGGGCGGTAGATAATCCCTCAACCTTACCATTAATCCTAGCGGTTTCAAAAAAGTTTTTAGCCTTTACAAATCTCACTTTCAATGCTTCCAAATCGTTTATAACATCCTCAACTCGCCTGGTAAATTCGTCATTCATTTCGACCTCCGATTCTGTTATCGATTTAATTTCCTGCATAATTACCATAATGTTCTTTTCGCATTTCTTCGGCGTATAATCCCGCTTCTTCTAATTGACTCAAAGGAAATCTTTTTAGTCTTTTGTTTTTTCCATTAACTTGCAATTGCACCACCCATTCATTGTTGATTAAACAGACGTTTCTATAGCCAGAAGTGTTATTAATATTTATTCCTTTTCGGTGCATGGCATTATAAGAGACAGTGATTTGTCTTATGTTAGATTCTCTGTTATCTAGCGTGTTATGATTTATATGATCTATCCTTTGTCCAAAATCTGTGTTTAATAAAAAATCATGCAATCTTAAGGTTTTATATTTTCGCTTCCCATGAACTATTCCTTGAAAAACCGTAGCACTAACATAATAAAAATTTATGTATTTATTCCATTCTAAATGCCAATGCTGATTTAGGTCTATTAGCTTTTGCAAATTTTTTGTGTCTATTAGACTGATAAATTCACCATCTTTTTTATTGTGCAAAAAAATTTTAGTAACGTCATTACAAATCTCATAATTATTAAATATTTTCTTTACGCCCATATTCTGCTTCCCTATTCTACAGCAACAACTTCCCAATCCCAAACTGCATAATCTTGTTCGGGATGATTATCCCAAAGAACAAAAAGCATATCGCTATCGAATGAACCAATAGATAGTTCAATGTCTATAATTCTGCCTTCCTCGCCCGTCTTGACTGGGCACATATCTTCAAGTGCCTGTTCTTCAATTAATTTTACTCTTTGACCAATCTCAAATTTCATATCGTCCTCCTTTGATATAATGAAATCTTGCTTTTATGATCCATATTCCTTTTCGCATTTCTCACAAATGCCAATAGCCCAACCCCGTTCAAAAACCATGTCATTTATAGGTTTTCCGCATAAGCCACAATGCCCAAATCCTTGCAAATCTTTTATGCGATAATACCCCATATTATTAAGCCATGAGTTCAACAATCTTTTTATTGTTTTCATAATAAAATTGTCCTTTCATTGTGTTAGAATAAAACCAAACCACCGAATATTACGCCTGCGCTAATGGACGCTACAAAAACACTAATCAGCATCAAAAGCATTTCCCATTTGGTCATACTATCGAGAAACAATTTTCGTAACATTGCTAAAGATAATACACCAAAAATAATCAACAAAATCCACGCTGTTATGATCATATTATTCTCCTTTTATTATTCGTCTAAAACTTCAATTTGATACCAGCTACCCTCACAGTTAAGACCATTTTCTTTTAGTTCCACTTCTGCAAGTTCAATAGCCTCTTCTGGAGTGTTAGCGTCTACCAGGATGTATCCATCTTTTGAAAACGTTACGGTATATTGCATTTTTGTTCTCCTTTCTAATGAAATCCTAGTTTCATTTACTCGCTCCAACAATCAGGCTCAAAAAACCCGTAAGGCCAGTTTTCCAAATATCCCTTGCTGTTATAATAAATTTCCTTATCAGATTTTTGACGTTGTTCATCATACACAGCAATTGTGAATTGATCAGGCTTCATTCGCTTGTTAGCAATCATGTGACCAAAGAAATTTAGTTCATTACCTGTCACGGTAAAGATAAACAAATCCCTGTTATCTTCTACTGCCTTATAAAGCGTTTTCCAAACTTTGTCTGCGTGCATATTCCCAAAATTTACATAAGGAAATTTTTGCATGTCCTCGTGATAACTAGCAACAACTGACACATTCATTTTATATCTCCTTTCTTACCACATGAAAACAGCATTTTATCGTCTGTTATATCTGATGATACGCTTTTTCATAATCATCATAACTAAAATCTTCCAATTCATACACATTGATATACAGGTCTTTGACCTGCTGTTCTGTTAGTTGAATAAATCCGTTACCCATAGCAAGCGTGATTTTACCATTCCTGGCTTGAAAGACATTGAATTGTCCTGATACCCAACCATTACTTATTGCATACTTGAACATTGATTTTTTCATATCCGCCTTTCTGTTATAAGTGTATCACGATATTTGTAAGAATGCAATAGGCAATTTCTGTTATTCAGAATGTATGACCTTGTACTCGCTTTCATTCCAGTAATCATTTATAAATACTAGCGTTAATTCATATTTGCTGTGCTGAATAAACATCCTAGTTTTGTTATCTGTCATTACCATAACCTCACCAATCTGATCACCTTCTGCATACAGGGTTTCTTCGTCTTTCATAAATGCAACGCCCTGATATTCCTTATCGCCTTCATACGATCCACCCTCAATAATCATCAACCTTTTTGGATGAAAATTCACATAGATTACCAATACTTCATTTGTATTTTTTAGTTCGGATATACTACCAATCCATTTCAAATCATCTTTTACCTGTAGATTATATTCCATTTATACCTGCCCTTCTGTTAATGAAAGTTACATTTTATGGTGCTGCTATTCGGGTGGATAGCCGTCATTCAAATCGTGATCTAATCCGTCATCCTCACCAAAATTATTGGCAATATCCTGGCATAACTCCACCAGTTTGTTTTTAGCCCTCAATTCCTCATCACTCAATGGTTGATCATCGATAAGAGCATTATAGCAATCCCGTAAGTCTTGTAAGGTATTTTGAAACCGGCAATAACTCATGTTCATTTAATTTTCCTCGTCTTCCTCATCTTCTGATCCGCAAACTTCCCCTGAAGTATACCCCTCTTTGATTAAATCAGCGATATGTTCTAAATCCGCATCATCTAATTCAACATCATTATCTATTACCAAATTCCACCAACCCGATTTATTAGCCATTCAATCCTCCTCGTTATCTAATTCGCCATTAGCCTTATCAATAGCATTGTTTACATAAGATAGTGCTAATTCAAGATTTTCTTTACAACCATAAAGAGCATGATCTACTTCGTTTTTTACCATTGCCGAAGTAATTGCGATTGACTTTGCCTTATCCGTAGCCATAATATTCATAGCTTGTTCTAACGATTCACCAAAAATCTCCAAATCTAATTCCTCGCCATTACTGATAATCTTAAAATCCAGTTGTCCAGTAGACACATATAAATCAATATCTGCAAGTTTTATGGTTTCAACAATAATCCATTGTGCGTTATGTGACAAATCATTAAATCCCTTCATTCAATCCTCCTGTTCTGTTATACATGAAAATAGTATTTTATCTAGTAGTTGATATTCTGCTGTTCTTCTGTTACGACATTGATAGGCGATTCGCTGTTATCATCGTTGATAAATGCGATGTTATCAGCAACCACCAAGTTTGCTTCATCGATTTTCTTTTGTAATTCTTGTTCTGACATACGCGCAAAACCATAGTTGTTAGGGATAATAAATTCTGTTTCACAACCTTCTTTTATGTTGTCCCAATCAATCAAGGTTACTTCTACATTACCAGTAGAAAATACCTCTTGCACTAAACCGCCTTGAACATCAATTAGAATTTTAGTTGTCATTGTTATCTCCTCACTTTCCTAAAATAGTATGCAGGTATTTGTTGTGATCGAATGTAACTGACCAGTCACTATCTAAATATTCGGATTCATGTTGTTTAAGATATTCCAGCATGGATTTAAAATATTTTATTACAGCCGGACTATTGCCCGAAGTGTTACCATCTGGACACAAAATTTTACAATTATTGATAGCGGTAACAAAATCCAAATTATTATTGACGGTTTGTTTACCAATCATTGCTATACTATATGATAAGGCGTTGTTACTAGCCTGATTGATTTCTTGATTATGCCGGATGTTATTAGCAACTAGCAAATTCATAGCGTTTAGTACATTGATAATTTCGTCTGGATTTTTCTGACTATGACGTTTCAATGCTGTTAAGATTACTTCTTGAGCATTGTCAAAGTCAAGGATACCCTCAATTAGTGCTTCTTGCATTTGGTTGATCATATTTTATCCTTTCCACTAATTGAATAAAACCTTATTGAATGACTTATCACAGATAATTGCCATTCTGTTATTATCAATTTCTAATTTTTTGGCAATCGCCTGAAAAACCGTTCCTGGTAGATGACCTGCCAAAAATGCTAATATCAAATCTGCCTGATGTTCGGGATCAATATTGGCAGGGTAGTTATCGCCAAATATGAATTCTCCTACATCACTTATATTTTGTAAACAATAGATGTTATTATCCATATTATTATCTCCTTTTCTGTTATGATCCTTCTGCAAGTCTCAAATCAGTTGTAAGTACCTGATATTCTTCGTTTGTAATAATCTTATAGTCTACAAGAGCTGTGATGTAACCCCACACATGACGGTTAGACCTCATCAAATCTTTTTTCTTATTCTTGTCACGTAGACCCGTAAGCCATGATGAAAATTGCGTAAAAATCTTTTTATACATTTCGGATTCTCTGACTGACATTTATACCATCCTTTCCGCTATACCCAATGAAATGTGATTTTTATGTTGTTATCATACTAAAAATGCTTAAGATTTTTAATAACAGCCTGTCCTTCTTTCCATAAGGAACGATATTGCTCTGAAGCGTCTATTAAACAAACATGCAAAATCGCTTTTGGTAAAATATAGTCATTCTTAAAGTCTTCGGTTTCAACGGCACCACATTGTAGATAATGTTCTGTTTTTTGTTTGATCAATTCAATAACATCCGGTAACATACTGTTAATTTTTTCTCTGCACTCATCTTTAGTCATGGTTAATCCTCCTGCGCATCATTATATAGATTGTCGACTATTCCTATATCTTTAAAATCTTCAAAAATCTCTTCCATCAAACTAAAATCTTCGTCTGTTACATCCATTGTAGCACCGTCAAACCAATCCATGAAAACATATTTGATATTATCAATGGATTTATCGCTATCCACATAAAACCTGAATTCATCGCTAGGCCCGCCCCATGATAATTGATACCTAAAATATCCTTCGGGTTGATCTTCAAATGTTCCTGGTGAAACGTAGTCAAAGCATAAACCGTATTCATTAAACCTGCCTAATTCGGGATCGCCGTGTTCATCACCGGAACAATATAGATTCCATAATTTTCTGATATCGGCAATTCTGCCGTTATAATGTTCGTCAATTCTTTCCTTACAGGTTTGATCAGTCATTATTATCTCCTATTCTGTTAATGAAATTGGTCTTTTATTATAGATAATCCGGTATAGATTCTTTTGGATTTTCACGCATAAACCTGGCAATCAAGGCCACACGTTCTCGATTATGAATAGCGGTCATTTCTTTACCACTGTCTGTTTTAATCTTACCCTGTCTTTCCTCTTCTGATAGTGTTAGAAATAGATTACGATTGATTTTTCTATACCAGTCAATAAATGTTTCCAATCGTTTAGTAGTGAATTTTTTTGACCATAGTTTAGCCGTATCTTGTATTTGATCTTCTGTTAAAGATAACCAGTATTGATTATCGGTTGTCATAAAATTCTCCTTTCATGTGTTGTTATAATAATAGTGTAGCACGATAAAATACAGAAGTCAAGTGTTTCTGGATATTTTAAGAATTCTAATGTTCAAAATGATCTGTTGATCCCACTTGTATATATCCGATTTCATCATCCTGCCATTGAAAATACAACCACATTTTACCTTTTCGGATAGCAACCAGGTAATCATCTGTTTCACGCCATGATCTGACCTTATATTTATCCATAATATCTTGAACGGTAAACATTGATACCTCCTATTATCTGTTTGGAATTACACCGTAAAGATTAACAATTCCAGTAAATATATCGCTGTTATAAGGCTCTGCCGATACCAGATAGTCATTAGCATTTACCCATCCGTAATATCCCATAGAATCCACAATTAGCAATTCCAGGTCTCCGCTAATACTTATTTTCATATTTTCTATAACTATAAAATGCCAATAACTAAATTGTCCCGCGCTTGCTATTCCGACATGAGCAATAATAATGCCGTTGTTGGCAAAAACTTCAGTTTTTGCTTTTTCGACTATCTGTTCCACATCTGATTTTCTCACGGGTTCCAATAGGGTAAAATCAACTGCGCCATAAACAACCGTCATATGCCATAAGTCCGTGTCTGCACCAATTTTATCAGCCATCCAGTATAAGCTTGTTGGAGACATTGATCCGTTGCTGTCCCTGAATGCCGATCCCCTGCCTTCATACGTAGGCACAATGTTGCCGTTGCCATCTACAAAATATGTGTTTACTATTTCTGTGGCCGACATGCTGTTATATCCTTGTATGATATCCATTGTGTTTAGCAACGCCATTACACCACAGAAATTATAACGTACGTCTTCACCATTGAAGTAATCCCTTACAGAATATAAAAAACCATATCGGTATTCGCTGTTATCCATCTGTTTATGATAATATGAAGATATATCGTACTTTATGCCCGTATCTGCCATTGGTACAATGTTTTTTGCTACATTTATTGTATCTGTAGTTATAACAACGGCATTATCTTTTACCTTGAAATTAGAGGATGATTTTTGGATGGGATTCCGGGTTATCGTTATGCTATTACACATAATTAAAACCAATCCGGCGGTTGTTATAGCGGTTATTGATTTTTTCAAGTCGTCCTCCTTTCCTGGTTAGTTGTTATGAAATTGACATTTCATTGCGTGTTATGACCGCCAATAACGATCTGATTCTATTTTATCCTTTTCACATTTTAGCATGGATAATTCATATCCGATATCCTCAACGCCATCGAATAATTTTATTACTCGTTCTGTTAAGTCTTCATGTGATTTAACAATGTGTTGATAATACGATCCTGATTCTGTAATTTCGATGTGTTCACCACAAATCGGACAAGCGATAACGGGGTTATCATTTCGTCTTGTTACTGGTTTGATCCTATGAGTATATTTATCTGCATCCATTTTATACCTCCTGTTATATGTGATAAAACTTGAATTTCATGTTGTTACTTGCTATTCCTTCTACCTTCGATAAAATCAATCCATTTTTGACCCTGACCGATTTTTTTAAACCTTGCTGTCAATTCCCCGTCTCCTGTTACGGCTTCAGCGTATTCTGGTAAGTCTGAAGGTATAATTTCATGTTTCTTATGATGATATTCGGGATGTTGATATAGTGTAATCCCGTTTTTGGTAATCTTGATAATACAATTGGTCAGAATTCCTGGCCCGCCGTAACATCTTTTGTTATTGACAATCAATAAAATAGGTTTTGTTCCGGTGGATTTTCCGATATATCCCATCATATCATACTCGTCTTCCCAATCTTTACCGGTTATTGGATCACCATAGAATAGCCGGATTCTGTTATTTGAATGCAACTCACTTTCAAGAATATCTTTAACCCGTTCTGGTGTTCCTTCGCTGTAATTGGTCGGATAGTTGCTCATTTTATTTTATCCTTTCTGTTAATGAAATATGTGTTTTATGATACTTTTTTTAGAATAGATAATCTTACATTTTTATAGCTATAATATTCTGTGATTAAAACTCCTTGCTTCAATTGTTCATACCCCATATTTGATTTTACGTGCGCCGTTGTTTTATTAACTTTTGTTACGGTATAACTACCTTTATATAGTTTATTAACTTTACTTGTTACAACGTCACCGACCTGGAATTTTACCTCATCCATTTTTAACCTCCTGTTATTCTACCATATGAAAGGATTGTTTCATCTGATCTAATTATACACGACTGTTAAGAATTGTCAATAGGCAATCTGTTAATGTTTAAACCCTAGTTTCTCCATCATTTGTAGCTCGGATTCTGTTATCAGTCCACGTTCTATAATTCTAATTGCTAGTATTGCCTGGTTGATCCTTTTGTCATTGTCTTCGCAGCGAATAAGATTTTCTAAAAACCATCGTAGTCTCCTGTTAATTGGCATTGTTTGATCCTTTCCTGTTATATAGTGTATAGTCTTCTGAAAATACTAATAAATCCTTCATCATTACATGATAAAATACCACCTAATTCCTGATGACTGGGATTATATTGATCATCCCATAAATCCCATGAAAACCGTTTAAATCCACCGTAATTCTCATACTTGCTAATAAATCTGTTAAATATGCTGTGATTCCTGAAAATACAATCTGCCTGACGTTTACTGCCATCATTACTATATATTGTCACTTTTAGCATATGCCGTTATCCCTTCCTGGTTACATGAAATCGGATTTTCATTGTGTTAAATTTCTTCATCCAGCATTTCCTCATCTAAACTTGTTTCAAATTCGTTTATTTCTTCCTGTTCTTCGGCATCCAAAAATTCAATTTTGGCAAAACCCTGATCTGTTTCTGTTACAAATGCGATTTGCTTGTCTTCTGGGATATTCGGGAATTGTACACGATCTGAAAGTTCAATGTCAATAAATTCGCCTTCCCCGTTAAGCATAAGGTCATAATAAAACGGAGTGCTTAATGGTTCGCCTTCAAATTTTCCTGGATTCTGGATAATCCCGTTTTTTACCTGAAATTCTTTTTGTAAATCCGTTATAGTTTTTGACATTTTAATCCTCCTGTTATATCCTAATTGCTTTTGTAAAATCCGGCAGTGATCCATCTGGATGACTGTAAGAAAATTTTGTATAGCCTTCAGTCTTCGCCTTTTCTTCTACCCGTTCTTGTTCTTCTTTTGTTTTTACTTCGGCTAAAAAACTTCCAAAATTATCTTTATCGCCTTTATATCCGAAAATCGCATACATCGTTATTCTCCTTTTGTTTGTTGTTATGCTCTAATTATACCTGATTGTTATAACAAATACAATAGAACATTACCTTAAATTTTCCATAAAAAGATTATTTCATTATGCTAATAACGTATCATAAAAACCAATAAAAGTATTGGTGTTATATCCATTGTCTTTTTCGTATTGTCTCAATTGTTCGTCTATCGTTTTTCCTTCCACGACTTTTAAAATACCGTGATAATTTTCATCTCCGCACCAAAGCAAGACTATTATTTGATCCATGATTTAGCACTCCTATTCTGTTATTGTATATTTTTACCTGTTATCAGGCGGTATAATCCGCATATTGCTAGTAAAAATCCAAATAAAACAAGTGTGAGGATTATAACCGGCATTTTACTTGTCCCATTGATCCATGATGTTTTTATTAATTTCTTCTGGTGTACATCCGATATACGGCATGGTTTTAGTAAACCTGTTATATTCCCTAATTGGCATCTCTTTAGTGGTATAGATAAAAGAATCCCAATCGCCAAAAAATTGTCTCATGCTATAGGTTACGTTTGATTCTCCGCCGGATATCTGACCTCTTGCCATTTTACCATCCGATAACCTGGTGATAACACAAGAAAAATACCTGTTACCGTTTAAATCCATCTTGCTGTTAAGAATTAGTACATGAGCCTTAATTTTATTTTCAGTCATTTTATCTCTCCTGTTATATTGATTATAACCTGTTAATTCTAATTGTCAAGTAATTGGTGTACTCTTGCACCTTGCAAACAACCACTACAACGTGGCCTGACGGTTTTAATGAATTCTGTTATAGTTGCATCCTGATCACACGTCCAACCGTTAGAATGCTTTACATATTCCCCGCAAAAAGATTTTTGACCGTTCTCCGATAAATGAGCCTTGTTGTTATGCCAAAACACTTTAAATTTTTGATCCATTTTTATGCTCCTGTTATATAGTTGTTAATTTCCAAATTGTCAGTATTGCTACAGGATGAGATTTTAGAATGCTGTTAATAACCTGAAATAAACATTCTCCCATAATCGCGCCATATACCTCTGTTAATTCCCGCGATCCGTTATCATCTGTTATTGCATATCGCATTATAGCATAATAGTTATAAGGATAAATTTCCTGGTCGTTTTGGTCTGTATACGGTTGTATCATTTTTTTATGCTCCTGTTATGATACTGCATGAAAGCTTATTTCATTGTGTTAATCTTACATTCTGGAAGTATAGCATGCTTTTTGTTATACTTCCATGATCTAAAATCAACGGGTTAGGAATTCCAATCTTTTATTTTTGTTGATCCTAGCACATTTTAACTGGTATTGCCGGATTTGATTCTTTTCTAATTGCCATTTTTTACTGATTAATTTTTTCATCTGATCATCTCCTTAATGAAATAATGTTTTCATGGTGTCAGATTCTACCATAATTTGATTGTACAATCCTGTTATGAATTGTACAACCGGATTATTTTAGAATCCACATGCCTTTAAAAATTTTTCTTGATCGAAATTCGGATTGTCCGAGCGCATAAAATCTGTTAATACTTTGATGATCGTAATCATGCCGTCACGTTGATTTGGCCGGGGTTCATCGTCCAATTGAACCTTAATGTTTTTTGCAATTGCTACATAATCTTTTTTAGTCATTTTTTCTTCTCCTTTTTAGATATACTTTATTATCACGGCTAAACATTAAAATAATATTAGAATTAGATTAGATATCTTAAAAAAGGATTCATTTTACCTTAAATTTTTTTGATATTGGAATACCAGAATTACACCCATCATTTTTTAAGATTACATGTGTTTTAAATACAAAATAATGTTTTTAAACTTAAGATATCTTAAAACATAAGCCAGGATTGATTTTAACGCATTTTAACATTGATTTGATACTTTGATACCTTCGTTTAAATTCGATCTTATTTTTTCGATTTGTGGTAATTTCCGACCACATGAAATATTACTTTTATATTACAATTCATTCTATAAACTGGAATTATAGAACAACCTTAAAATATCCGATATTTTAAGAATTCTCATCTAATTTTAATGTAATCGCTTTAAATAGTGGTATTATATATCCATAGAAGGAGATTAACTAATGGATCAAATCTTAAGTGCTTCACTTCCAATTTATGTACTGGTAATAATCTTTATAATCTCGCTTGTAAAATTAGTTGTTGATAGCACTCAAATTTATAAATAAGGAAAAGATAAAATGGATAACACAGAATTAAAATTAATTGAAAAATCACACGCTCTATATTTTTTAGCGTGTAGAACGCACGGGATCGAACCTCAGGAATTAATTTTTGATTTTACCCTAAAAGGTTTAACAGCCGGCCAAGCATGGTATAATCAAAATAGATTAAGATATAATTATGAAATAGCACAAAATAATTTAACAGAATTCCTTAATGATACTGTCCCGCATGAGGTTTGTCACATGGTCGCAAGGATGATCAATAAATACGATAAACCGCACGGGAAAACATGGAAAAGATTAATGATGGAACTGGGATATACTCCCTCTAGGTGCCATAATTTCGCAAGTGAAAAATCACGCCAAACCAAAAAGTATATATATCAGTGTGTCAATTGCGGTAAGACTTTTAATATAGGGTCAAATAAGCATGGTAAAATTCAATCCAAAACAAATAATTATTGTTGCGGTGTATGCAAAAAAGGAATATATTATACGGGACAAACCATTATGCAATAAACACTGATGATCTTATCAGATATAAATAATAGGATATTTATTATCCTATTATTTTTTTAATATCCTGTCTTTAATATTAAGTTAATTGAATACTGACATAATAGATAATTATTATAATACGGGATGGGATCGCAGTGATTATAATTATTATGATATTATTCATATATATATTATTATGCCATGACGGGATGATACTATTATATTATGACTGGTATTATCTTATTTATATATATGTGTATATTTTATTATTATAATATGATAATTATTGTCTGATTATATTAATATGTTTATATGCCTTCTGTGGTAGTCGCCATGTTATGCGAATTAAAACAATAAAAAAACAAAATATAAAAAATAAAATAATTCCGGTAGAATAATAAGATAATAACACTCTTATTATCTTATTATGATCATGATTTTATGTTATCAGGGTATGATTATTACAGATATAATCAATACTTAAAGTAAACAATACCGGACTATTTTACAAATTCAAATATCAGCATATATTGAACCAGGTGCACAGCACATCGACTCACACATTCACAGTAATAATAAAAATATAATAAAATATCACCTGATTTCATCAAAAATAAGTCGTCACAGTAGTCATAAAGTAATAGTAATACTAATATTATTAAAATATAAACGTCTGCATATTTTATAAAATATACCAGTGTAATACGATATAAATATACTAATCCCAATAGTATTACGACAACCGCTGAAATACTGCTAAAAACAGTAAAATATAATAAAAAAGAATAAAAAACAATAATTACAGATAAAAAAATAAGATTATCTCCAAGAGACAATCTTATTTTTAAAATTTATTCAATATTATTATTTAATACATTGCACCTGTACCCCATTGGTCTGTACCCTTATAAAGAATTATAAGGGGACGACCAGATGAATGCTGGAACAAAGAACTACAGGGTATAATATAGGGTATAACCAGGTACGACATTATTTATCACAGATATTATATCTTGCTCCTTTATTGCCGTCCTTGGGATTAGTTCTGATAATATCTCCAGATTTCACCAAAGAATATATGGCTTTTTTAGCACCTGTAGAAGTACACCCTATGGGATTTTTCATAATATCGGCAACACTGGATTCTCCATTATCCCTTAGAAAAGATAGTACATACTCTTCTCTGCTGCTGGTTTTCTGAACCGGAGATGTGGATTCCAGATAAAAAATATCATCTTCCCAAGTTGCCTCGGCTGTCCAACTAATATAACTGCCATCCCTATTCTTCTCGGTTTTAAAATTTATTACGCTGTCGTCTAAATCAGAAGTTACCTGCACCATGAGATCCGCACTGGCTTTAATAGCAGTACTACCTCTATAGCCTCCACCTTTATTGGCGTGATGTATTAATATAATAGATGAATCCGTATTATCTGCAACCTTCCTGAGATTATTCATAACGGGTTGCACATCTTTTTTACTATTTTCGTCGCCATCCATAATATCTGCTAAGGCATCAAATATAACCAGCTTCGCACCCAATTTATTTATTTCAGATTCTATGGTACGCACATCATCTCGGTTATCTAGTTTAAAACCTGCGAGACTGATAAAATATAGTTGCCCACTACTTAGACAGCCCAGCCCTTTCATGGTTTCATTTAGCCTACGGGATAGCCGCTTCTCACCACTTTCCTCATCGATAATAAGTACCGGAGACTGTTTGGTGCTGAAGCCCAACCAGTCTTTGCCGTTGGCTACAGCAACAGCCATGCTCAAGGCGCTGTAGGTTTTTTTACTACCGGCTTCACCATAGAATACATTCAAACTAGAATTTGTGATCAGGTCGGAAATCAGGTAATCTATAGGTGGCTGTGGTTGTATGGCGTAACTATCATTTCTTAAGGCGTAATTATTTTCTGTCATTTACTACCAAACTCCATTTCCATAATGCTCCAGTCAAATCTGTAATTGGGCGGAATGCGGAGACATTCATTCCTTGTCGGATTTATAGAAGTTGCAACTCCTGTAAACCCCTAGCCCAATTTACAACCGCGATAACTATACCACACAACCGTCAATTTGTCAAGGGTTAAGGATTGATAATATAATAGCAAGTCACTTGTTTTAATATCTATTAAAACACTTGGTTTCAGTAAAAAACTCATAATGTGTTTACCCTTGACAAATATCAGATAGTGTGGTAATATTATAGTAATTACAACGGCTGATTCAGCCAGAAAAGGAGTACCGTGGAAATCGTATTATTTCTAATCGTTTATGTAATTGTAAGGCTGACTACGGGGCAGGTGGGTTATAACGTCAACACCGGTTGGATACCTAGTAGCAACAGAAGTTTCTTCAGAGGAAGGTTTAAATAATATCATATGAAAGACAAAATAAATAGAATATTCGCAGACGGCGCCGTTATAAATTGGATGGGTAGGTATATGCTATCCTTTACTGAAATCAACAGCGGTAATCCCCTGTTGGAATGGCAGGGATACGTTATTGATGAAATTCATATAGGTGGCTACAGAAGTATATTTAAAAACACATCCCTGGTGGAAACCCTAGATAAGTTCATAGAGATCATAGAATCCGAGAGTTTCTGCGCAGGAGTACAATTAGAAAGCGAGGAGGTGTAAAAAGTTTAAATTACGATGACACACAACGACGACACTCATTATCAGCAACAACAGAATAACACAGAGAGGAGAATGTGCGGAGACTGTTTGCATTTCGACAGATGTGAATGTGATAGCAACGACTTAAAACCCTGTAGATTTTATATCAGCGATTTCAGCATATCGTATGATTTCGACAAAGACAACCGAGAATATCACTGGAACGAGATGAGTTACTACCGGTATACTGAAAACATATTAGATTGTCGATACAACGAATATTCAGATAGCGATGAAATATAATATATAATTAATAACATCCTAAAGAAAGGATTACCACGGTCATTGAGCAAAATTCAATCCTTTTATATTTTACACCTATCTAGTAGCCGCGTAATCCGTAGTAATTACAATATTGATGTCACCATTAGTCAGGCGAGAAAAAACGGAGAACTTGTAGCGGTTGCTGAGAATCAAGCCGTAAGAACATTGTTTGATCTGCAACATCGCGATTATGACCCGCTGGAAATAGCAGGTCTACTGGTTGAAAAAAGAAAATTAAAAGGCAGGAAATCAACAAGTAAGAATATTGAAAGAATAGTAGAAATTGAAAACAGATTAAATCAGATCCTGTTTGTACCAGAAATTATTAGTCTATCGGTAGAAGATCGGAAACATTATAAAAAAATAATCAATAATTCCTTCGTAGTCAATGGCAAGAAATTTGTAAGATTTATGTGTGGTGCCGGACACAGCCGCAGGAATACCGTCATTTTTTGTAGTGCCGATGTTGAGGCGGAATTAAAGCAGGTGTTGAAAAATGGCATAGACGAATCCGTAGCGGTTAGCCCCAATAAGTACAACGCCTATTTTGCCCTGAACTTTAGTGGCACCATAAAAGTAAGTACGCCATATTTCACCGTCATCCCAGATTACATCACCACTAGGGAGGAACGGGTTGATTACGTCGTAGAAACACCAACAGAAGATTATATCGAAGAAAGACTGATGCCTTTGGAGTTTAACGCCTTCGATGGGCAGGGTTTGATTTCCATTGAACAAGCTCGTAGGTGGGCTGAAGAACTGGAATTGGATTACGTCCCATCCTCCTTTATCATTAGAAATGCTTTTATGAAGGGCATGGTTGCTACCATGGACTTTCATAGATACAGTGAGGAAATAGGCGAACATCTGATAACAGATATGTATGGTGACGTTGTAAATATTAGGGATATGGATCTGATACTTACGAAGTCTATGTTTAAGGGAGCCCCATTTTACAACTCCGTGGATGAATACGTTGCTAAATGCAAAGTCAATAATATGAACTGGGGTATTAGCAGGTATGCACCCAAAAAAGATTATGACTACGTGTTTAGCAATTACCAGTTTATTCAGAATCTCGATATCGGAGACGCCGAAATAAAATTCTTGTGCCAGAAAACCATTGATTACATCGGCAAAACCATGGGATTAGATATTTCCTATACGTTGTTGTATCTATTGGGTAAACTTGCCTATGACGACTACGACCCCCTATTGTTGGAAAAAATAAGCGATCCCATTACAAAGTCGCTATTGCTGAATAACCAGTTGATAGCAGATCCCTATATACAGAACCACGTCATTCACAGCCTCAATAAAAAAATTAGAGAGGCTTATATCGGCAATCTGGTATTAGATGGCAATTATTCGACTATGATTGCAGATCCCTATGCTTTGATGGAACACACTTTTGGCAAAACGCCCAAGGGATTACTCAATAGGGACGAGCATTATAGCAACTACTGGAATCGCAA
>Ga0209416_1001423_pt1 | contig 16547 bp, 16 predicted proteins | sample RifGroF1_FD_184001 | JGI IMG/M metagenome (GOLD analysis project Ga0209416, IMG submission 184001) | Groundwater microbial communities from Rifle, Colorado, USA - Groundwater F1 (SPAdes) (version 2) | ecosystem: Environmental > Aquatic > Deep subsurface > Groundwater | place: Rifle, Colorado...
AGTGGACGACGCGACGGGAAAGGCTTACGGACTTTTCGACACCGGAGAAACGACCGATGTCGCTCTACGTGTATTATATGACTGGATAAAGAAATACGGGATACCTCAAAGCGTGTACTCGGACAGAAAAAGCCTGTTTTACACCGAACGTGTACCGAACATACAGGAACAGCTTGACGGTGTGGAGCCGTTGACAGAGTTCGGGAAGGTGTGCAAAGAACTGGGGATCGAAATGATTTTCGCGTACAGCCCCCAAGCCAAGGGCCGGGTCGAACGCCGAAACGGGGTCTTGCAGGATCGCTTGATCAAAGAGATGCGTTTGAGAGGGATTAAGGATATCGAAACGGCAAACCGTTTTCTCAGAGAAGAGTATTGGGATAAGTTCGATGAAAAGTTTGAAAAAACACCGGCATCGGAAGAAGACGCGCATGTGGCATTGCTGCCGTCGCAGAATATCGACGAACTGGTCAGCTATACAAATTTGCGGATATTGACAAACGATTATGTAGTACGTTGCGAGAACCGGTTCTTTCAGATAATAAAAGGAAATAAGGTTAACGTGTTTCCGAAATGCAGAATTGTGATAAAAGAATGGCTGGATAAAACTATCCATCAGTATTATAATAGGCAGGAGTTGAGGTATCGCGAGATAACTCCCCGGAACGCGGAAGATATTTGCATTGTTTTAAATTGTTAGGGTGACATTTTAATTTTGCTCTAAATGGTGACATTTCAATTTTGCTATGACAGAGATTCGTTCCCGCTCTTGCGATATTTCCATTCTATTCTATAATATGGGCTGTTTCAGGAACACGGGTATTCGGCTCATCGAGTTGTTCACGCCCGTTTCGGCTCAATCATCGATTTCGGAGCGGCTTAGTTTTTATTTTCAAACGGGGGACATCATGAAAATCGAGACCCTATTGCTGACATACACCGCCGGGGGAAAAAATTACCGTCTGAAAATCGCGCTCGATTTTTCCGCGAAGGAGCTTCTGCAGAACCTTCCGGGGGGAATCTCGCTCGATATCAAGACCGCCGAACTTCCCGGCGGAAACCGTTATCAAGTCCGGCTGCGTTCGGAAACCCCGGCATCGTTCCGGAAAATCGCGCTCGCCGCATCGCACCGTTTCGTGAATGAAGACCGTGTTTTCCTCAACGGCTACCAATCGTGGAGCCTCTCGGAAGAAGTTCCGGCTTACGGGCGTTACCCCGGCCTCAACCCCATCTTCACACCGTTCATCCGCATGTTCCGCCTGAAACGTTACGGCGATTATTTCTTCAAACGTTACTCCGCGCGCAGGGGCATGTTCCACAGCTATTCCTATTCTTATATCCGCCGCGCCGACGGTTCGGCCGTCCTCACAGGTTCGCTCTCCGAGAAAGCGGGCTATACGATAGTCAGCTACCGCACCCGCCGGGATACGGTCCTGCTCGAAAAAGACTGCGGGGGCATGGCGCTCGACGGCGAGAAGACGGTATTGGATATCGTCATCCTCGACGGCGGGATGGACGAGGTATTCGACCGTTACTTCGATATGATGAGGCCCCGCCGGGAAGTCCCCGCCCCCACGACCGGGTGGACGAGCTGGTACTATTACTACGAGAAGATCGACGAAAAAATCATCCTCGACAACCTGAAAGCGTTCGCGGATAAAAAAGTGCCTATCGACGTCTTCCAGATCGACGACGGATACCAGAAGGCGGTGGGCGACTGGCTCGAGACCAACTCGAAGTTTCCCAACGGGATGAAACCCATCGCGAAGGCGGCGGTGAAGGCCGGATACAAGCCCGGACTCTGGCTCGCGCCGTTCATCGCCGAGGAAAAGTCCGATCTCGTGCGGAACAACCCGAACTGGCTACTCCGCTTCCCCGACGGTAAACCGGTGACCGCGGGATATAATCCCTTCAACTGGAGCGGAAACTTCTACGCCCTCGATATCGAAAACACCCATGTCCGGGACTATCTCCGCCATGTGTTCGACACCGTGCTCGGCGACTGGGGTTTCGGGATCGTGAAACTCGATTTCCTCTACGCCCCGGCGTTACTCCCGAAATACGGCAAGCCGCGCGGGCAGATCATGGCCGAAGGGATGGAGTTCCTGCGAGAGGCGGCCGGGGACAAGATGATCCTCGGATGCGGGATGCCGCTCGGTCCCGGTTTCGGCAATATCGAATACTGCCGGATCGGAAGCGACGTCGCGCTGTCGTGGGAAGGCGAGCATTACAAAATCCTCGGTATCCAGACAAGCCTGAGTCTCCGTCATTTCCGTTTCCGCGAACGGGTATCGGTGTTCAACTCGCTCATGAGCACGATCGGGCGTTTCCAGCTCAACGGCAGGGTGTGGGGCAACGATCCCGACGTGTACATCCTGCGCACCCCTTATCAATGGCTCACGCCGGACGAGAAAAAAACGCTCTATCTCCTGAACCAGCTCTTCGGCGGACTCGTATTCACCTCGGACAATATCGCGGAATACAGCCCGGACGAGCTCCGGCTCTACATGTCGCAGTTCCCGTTCCGCACGAAGGAGATACTCTCGTGCGAACTGTCTCACGGCATTCTCCACGCCGGATTCCGGATCGGCGGCAAGTCCGGCGATACTGGACAGGCACTCGAGTACATCCTCGTGTCGAACATGGGCGAGACCCCGTCGGCACAAACCCTGAACGGCGTATTCGCCGAAGGGACGAACCTGACGCGGAATCCGGGCTTCACCCTCGCCCCGCACGAAACCCGTGTGTTCCTCAAACCCGCGCCGGACGATTACGCGGTGATGGGAAGCTCGCGGCATATCTTCCCCGGGAGCGAGATTGTCAGCATCGATACCGCAGGACACGGTGTCAGGCTGGAGTACGATCCCCGGAACCGTGTCGACGGCGAGGTGCTCCTGCGCGTGCCGGACGGCAAAACGAAGGTGAAGGTCAACGGCGCGGAGTATCCGGTCGAACTGACGGAGTTCGGGGGAGTAGCGAGGGTGAAGGGATAAAAACGTTATTTCCTCTACGATGTATGGAGATCGTCCAGCGGATAGGCATAAATTCCTTTTCGTTTAAAAGAATACTTCTTCTCGAGCCTGTCCCATTTAAACCCGTCGATACAAAACACAATGTTCTTCTCACGGCTGAAACAGATCACAGATGTGCCGTCGAAAGGCGGGGGTGAAAACTCGCGGATCAGTTCCCACCTTTGGTCTTCGGGATAGTAGAGATAGCTTGTCAGGGCGGATGTCATCCCGTCGTAGGTACCGCCGATAAACATCAGCGCGTTCAGCCCCGGGATATACACCCCGAACGCGAGAGTCCTGCCCCGTTCCATTTCCACGCCGCACTTATCCGCGTTTTCAGGCTTAGCCGCATCGGTGCGGTACATCTCGTTGTAGCAATTGTCATCACGGTCGTATCCGCCGTAGATAAAAAGATTATCCCTGTCGTCGACAATCAAGTTAAAACCGTCATGGGCTTTCGTTTCATACGGAAACGGGTATTCGTCCATCCTGCCGGAGATTACCCCGAATACCGCCAGTTTCTTGATATCGTTCGACGGCGATTCCGCCATGACAACGATTTCGAGGATCAATTCGCCCCGGCCGCGATTGTAAACTACTTCCCGGACTGCAATCTCCGGGGCAAAGCGATATAGTTCCTTCCATGTTTTTTTACGAAGATCGAAGGAATAGATGCGGTGATCCGTCCGTGTCAAATTCTCGGTTTTTAAACTATCGATACTGATACCGGATACCGCATACACGATTCCGGCCCCTTCGTCAAAATGGACGTGGTTAAAATCGCCGAGTCGGATTTCGTCCGGGATAGGCAGTCTCTCTACATCGAACGTATCCTGCAGCAGCTTGTACTTCAGGAAGTGCCGATTGTCATTCCTCTGTTTTTCGTCATTCCACTCGCCCAAGACAAAGATCGCGTTCTCATCGTTTACATAGAAACTGTGCGCAGATGACATATTGGAGATCGATGGATTTGGGTAATCCGCTGTGTTTGCCTTGAGAATTTGCATCTTCTGCTCCCTGCCTGCACGGATAGATTATCATAAAACCGGATATACGGCAAGTCTTAGTCAGCTAACCCTATATCTTTCGTCATTCCGTTTTCCCTTGCCAAAATCCGCCGGGCGTGCTATCATCAACCGGAGCAACAGGATGGAAATAAAACTAATTAACGGCATAGATGATAGTTTTATCAAGCAAGCGGCAAAGATTCTTGTCGAGTGCTTTGCGGACTTCGCGCCGGACGCATGGCCGAATATAGCCGAGGCTCTAGACGAGGTGCGGGAATGTCTCGCGCCGGAGATGCTCGTAGCCGGGGCGTTCGACAGCGAAACTCTGATCGGATGGATCGGCGCACGGCCTCAATACGGTACGACAGGATGGGAACTTCACCCGATGGCAGTCGATAAGTCGCGTCAGGGAGCCGGGATCGGTTCCGCACTCATGGTTCGGTTGGAGACGGAAGTCCGTGCACGCGGTGGAATAACTATTTTCCTCGGTACCGACGACGAAATGGGCTGGACGAGCCTCGCCGGAAAAAACCTCTACCCTTCGCTTTGGGACGAGATCGCGCATATAAAAAACCTCGCCCATCACCCTTATGAGTTTTATCAGAAGAACGGCTATACGATTATCGGGGTGATTCCGGACGCCAACGGAGCGGGGAAACCGGATATCCTGATGGCGAAGCGGCTGTAAAGCGCTTATCGGAAAAACGAGCGTAGGGGTCAACAGCGCAGAGGGCACTGATGCTCAATTGAATAGGTAAGAAATCTCATCTTTGCAATTTTTTCTTGTCACTTAGAATTCCCTTGCCAAAATCCGCCAGGCGTGCGATAATAATAAAACATGAAATCGCGGGTATCCAGTTATCCGCCGGAAAGGGGGCTATGATGAACAAGTTTGCCATCCTATTATCCGCCGCGGTTCTGCTCTCCTGTTCGTCCGGCGCGGAAAAACCGTCCGGCGCGCCCCAGAAAAAGGAGGATGTGTTCATGCAGAACCTGCCGGTCATCGATATTACTGTCCGTCTGTACGACGACGGTTTCCAGAGCGCCGGGCTGAACTACAAGACCCCCGACGGCTGGACGAAAACCCCCGTGCCGATGACTAAGGACGGCAAATGGTGGACGGTCAGGATCGACGGGGTGAAGGAACTGTTTTTCAACTTTCTGTTGGACGGCGCGAAGTGGTGGCCGTCGAAAGCGGCGGCGCAGTCGCTCAGAACGACTCTCTCGAACGTCTACATCAAGAACGGTGTCATGTACCCGTTCGACCCCGACAGTCAAAAGCCCCACGGTTACTTCTCGGTGCTGACATTGAACCTGCACACCTACCAGGAGAAAGACCCGCTCGTGAAGCTCGGCCATGTGATCCGGCTGATCGGCGCGGCGGGTATAGATTTCGCGGCGTTACAGGAATGCGCCCAGCACTCGTCGTCGAACAAGTCCGCCGAATGGAACAAGGTGGTCATCCGCACCGGCAATATGGCGAAGATCGCGGTCGACACGCTGAAGAAAGAGTACAAGGCGGACTACGACGTATTCTGGGATTGGGCGCATTACGGATGGGGGGTGTGGGAAGAGGGCGTCGCCATCCTCAGCAAAAAAGAGTACAAACTCTCGAACCCGTCGTCGTTCTACATCTCGAAGCAGACCCAGAAGAACAGTATCGACTCCCGGATGGCGGTCATGGGGTATTTCGCCATGAACGGCTTGGGCGTGCTCCGGTTCGTGTCGGTGCATGTGAGCTGGGGCGATGTTCAGTCCGGCCAGCTTGCAAACCTGAACGAGTGGGTGATGTATTCCGCCAACGCGCCGGGCGCGTACCTGATCTGCGGCGACTTCAACATGAACTTCGACAGCCCCGGCTACAAACAGATGACCGAAGAGTATAGTTATACCGACGCCTACCGCGCGGCGAATCCCGGCGGGAAGGCCGACCCGACCACATCCGGCACACGGATCGATTACCAGTTCCTCAAGGGCAAGACGATCGTCCCGGTGCTTGCCCAACGTGTGTTCACCGGCTTGCCCGATGCCGGACACCCGTACCAGCAGGTCTCCGACCATTACGGCGTGCTGGTGTGGTATAAAGTAGAAAGTGTAAAGTGACACGTAGAAAGTGAAAAGGAGAAGAAATCGTTATACTAAGCTGTCATCCTGCTTGTCCTGAGCGAAGCGAAGGATGAACTTGTCCTCGCGAAGCGTGGATGAAGTGAAGGAAGCTTGTCGAAGGATGAGGATATGATGGTAACAATCATACTTTCTTTCCAGCGGGAAAGAAAGTATGCAAAGAACCCTTCGACTTCGCTCAGGGCAAGCCGTTGCCCCGCCTTGATGCCGCAAGTATTATCCGGCGCAAAACCACAATTAAAACGCGAAACGAAAACGCCGTAACTCCTCCCTTCGGTCGTCAGACAAACCTATCCGCCGATGCTATCGGCGGAAGGCACAGCGGCGTTTTTTTACGTTTCGCGGGAAAGCTGATTATTTTCCATAGCGAAAAATCAATACGACATAGAGGCGGGGGGAGGGGGAAACGAGGCATGGAAAACTTCTTTGTATTTTGACTTTCGGCTGTTCTGCATTGGCTGTTTTTCTTCCTCGCGCAATTGCCGTCCTGACGCGCTCGGAACTAAAGCATCCTTGCGTGTCGCCCGCGCGCTTTGAAGCGCGTTGTACTCCCGGGAAATCCGATAAAGGGCGTAAGTTCGGCTACAAAGGCTGATTTTTCCGATTTCTTCATATCGTGTTACGCCCGACTCGGATTTTCCGGCTCTTCTCCCAAGCTTCATCCAGCGCGGCATACTTTCTTTGCTTCTTTCTTTCCTATGCGGAAAGAAAGAAGATTCCTCTCCCCCCAAGTCCTTCGGCAGGTTGATTTTTACGTTATTCTGGATATTACTTTGTTCCAGTATAATATGCTCCTTGATTAACTATATGATTTAACTTGAATAAAAATACTAATGATAAAAAATAAAATTATTGTTCCTAGATATATGTAGAATTCTTTTTTATTTTTACTTTTATGTGAAATAATCATTAAGGGTAACAGAATAATAGTGCTAAAAAGTAATAAAAACCACATCGGTGTCAAGCCGTTTCTATGAAACCAGTTTAATATATCACCAAATATTACTTGAATCCACCATCCTTTGGGGTTTCCGGTGGGTTTGGAAAAATCCACATCATTCGATAACACATTTGTAATTTTTGTATTCATATTGAAAAATAATTGTATAGTAATATTGGTATTGCTGAACTGCATATTATCTCCTATTTGTTCATATAGTTATATAACCTAAAATTAAATTCTGAAGGAAATGAATTCGGATAGTACACCCCCATTGAGTTAATACGATTATGGTAGTTAAGATTCTGGTTTTGTAGCATCTGGTAGGATGTAAATACCTGCATTGAATAGGAATTATTATTTCCGGAATTCATTGAATTCGCTGTGTTTTGGGGAGTGACAATACTTTGCATTAAATTCCCGAAACCCTCGGAAATATAGGGGTCAGCCGCACTATATCCCAAACCTACTCCATATGCAATTCCTTCCTTGAGAACTTTTTTCCCGAACGTTTGAAGCCCAAGTTTGGCTCCAATTTTTCCAGCAAGCTTTGCAAAGGAGTTGCCGCTTAAAACTATATCCAAAAGAAAACCTCCTCCACTAGATAAAATATCTCCGGTTTCTTTAATATCACCATTACTTGCATAATCTCCTATACTTCCGGCAAGGGAAATTCCGCTTCCTATCAATGCAATCGTTCCAAGAAAGGCAGAAACAGGCGGGGTAGCTAAAGTAAATAACGCTCCGGTAGACGCGGTAATCGAAAGCCAGTTTCCACCATCCTACATAGCTTTCCAAATGCTAAAATCATAAGGCTTATTATCATATCCTTCCCATTGTTGTTGCTGTTGATTAAAGTTATTACTATTCATAGGAAGCATGCCTGATCCGGCAAAAAAGCCATTTCCAATAATGTCGTTTCCAATAATGGGATTCCCACCGTATTTACCAACAAGTAAAATTTGATTATTAAACGGATAATTTGCGGCATTCGGATCGGGAATCATGCTTTCTCCATCGAAAATACCCCACGGATTGCCCATAGGCGCAAAATTAATATTCCCGCTCCCGCCCATGTTGTGGAGCATATCCGCGACATTGCCGAGCGCGTTGAGCGCGCTGCCCTGCATCGCCGCGAGCTTCGCGGCTTGTTCCTTCGCCGCCTTGGCGGCTTGAGCCTGATCGTAGTTCTGCCACGACGCCCATTGGGCGTCTTTCGCCTGTTTCTCCAATGCGACCTGCGCGTGCTCCATGAACTTATCGACCGCGTCCTGCCCGGTATAGACGATCAGGTTGCCGTCGGCGTCCTTCTCGCCGGTGGGGCTGGGGAAACCGTTCTGCATCACGTCGCCGAGCTGGTTGGCGAATTGCGCTTTCAGCATCTCCTTGATCTGCGCCGTCCCTTCCGCGCCTTTGACCGACTTATCGAAATAGTTCATCGCCTTCGCGAGTATCCTGAAATTCTCATCCATGTCGCCGAACATATCCATCGTCTTTTCCGCGTTCGCGCCGGCCGCGCCGTTCGGGCTAACAAACCGTTTCTGCATCATCCCGTATTTTAACATATCCGTGCTTTTTGTCAACAGGTACGACCCCAAACTCGGCTCCTTGTTGTATCCGTTCAGCCCGCTCGCCAGGCGCAGCCGAGGTGTAACTGATTCCTCTTTCCCCTTGCTTATTCTTCTCCATGTTCTATAATATATCCCGTCCGGCGGGGGTTTTTATTAACGGAGGCGTTATGAAATACAAACCGTTCGATTTCCCGAAAAATTTCCTTTTCGGAAGCGCGACCGCTTCCCTTCAGATAGAAGGCGGGGATACCGGCAACACATGGTACCGTTGGAGCGAAATGGGCAGGATCAAGGACGGCTCGCATTGCAGTATCGCGGACGACCACTGGAACCGTGTCGGAGAGGATATCGGCCTCATGCGGAAGATGAACCATCAGGTCTACCGGATGAGCATCGAATGGAGCCGGATCGAGCCACAGCCCGGCGAGTTCGACAAGGCTGCGATGGATCATTACCGTAACGAGATTATCGCGCTGAAGAAGGCGGGAATCGAGCCCCTCGTGACGCTCCACCATTTCACCAACCCGCTCTGGTTCGAGGATATGGGCGGATGGCTCAACCCGGACGCGCCCCTTTATTTCAACTACTACACCAAGTACATGGTACATCATATCGGCGATCTGGTCACGGACTGGGTGACGATCAACGAACCTAACGTTTACCTGCTGTTCGGTTACATGCAGGGGACATGGCCGCCCGGCGAGAAGAAGTTCATGAAGTACCTCAAGGGCGCGGTCAACATGATCTCCGCGCACATGCTCGCCTACCGGACGATCCACGAGATGCGGAAGCTGATGATGTACGACGACGGTGAGACGAAAGTAGGCGCGGCGTACCATACCCGTGTGCATGAGCCCGCCTCGGAGAAGGGAAAAGATAAAATGATGGCGCGTTTCGTCGAACGGCTGTTCGAGAAGATATTCACCGTCGGGATGACCGAGGGGAAATTGATCTTCCCGCTCCGGGGGAGCCTGCCCTACGATCCGGGACGTTTCTCCGATTTCTTCGGGATCAACTATTACACCCGCCACTTCATCAAATTCGTCTGGAATCCCATGAAGCTCTTTTTCGAGATATTCGAAGATAAGTCCGGCGAGGTCAACGATCTCGGCTGGGAGATTTATCCCGAGGGGATTTACCGGGTCTGCGAGAAGTACTACGGCCAGTATGCGATGCCGATCTTCATCACCGAGAACGGGACTTGCGACGCCGACGACCGTTTCCGTGCGGACTATATCTATACCCACCTCGCCCAACTCAAGCGCGCGATCGATAACGGGATCGACATCCGCCGTTATTACCATTGGTCGACCCTGGACAACTTCGAATGGCTCGAGGGGCTTTCCGCCCGTTTCGGCCTCGTCCATGTGGACTACAAGAAGAACCTGAGACGGACAATCCGCGAGAGCGGAAAGTTTTACGGCGAGATCGCGAAACGGAAAGCGGTTACGCAGGCGATGATCGATAAATACCTGAAAAAGCGGTGAGGACAAAATGGCCGAATTGAGATGGAACCCGTTACTGGGGACGTACACGATGGTCGCGGCAAACCGCCAGCAGAGGCCCGACCTTCCGGCGGACTGGTGCGCGTTCTGCCCCGGCCCCGGGAAAAAAGTCCCGTCCGATTACGATGTTTTCATGTACGAGAACGATTTCCCAGTGATGAAACCCGACGCGGATACGCCCGACGAGATCGGCGGGGAACTTTACCCGACGCTCGAGAACCACGGGAAATGCGAGGTCATCCTCTATTCGCCCCGACACGACGCGCACCTGTGCACGTTGTCCCAGGGTCATATCCGCAAGCTCGTCGACCTATGGTGTGAGCGCAATAGCGTATTGTCCGAAGATCCGAAAGTAAAATACGTCTTCATTTTCGAGAACAGAGGCCGCGAGGTCGGAGCGACGATGTCCCATCCGCACGGCCAGCTCTACGCCTACCCGTTCGTTCCCCAGAAAATCGATATCGAACTCGCGAACTGCCGCGCTCATTATGATAAAAAAGGCTCCTGCCTGATCTGCGACATGAATCGTGAGGAACTGCGTTTCGGAAAACGGGTGATCGGCGAAAACAACGGCTTCTATTATTACCTGCCCGCGTTTACTGACTATCCCTACGGCGTGTTCATCACCGCGAAACGGCATTTCGGAAACTTCGCCGGGATGACATTCGCTGAACGCGACGATCTCGCGCTAGCGTTGAAGAACGTGACAGGGATGTTCGATACGCTTTTCGAGAAACCGTTTCCGTACATGATGTGTATCCATCAGACGCCGTGCAACATGGCGGATCACGGCGACTTCGAGAAGTACTACCATTTCCATATCGAGTTTTACCCGCCGCTCCGTTCCGCGGACAGGATCAAGTTCTATGCCTCGTCCGAACTGGGAGCATGGGCGGCGGCCAATCCGCTCCGTGTCGAGGACACCGCGATCCGTCTCCGTGAGGCGCTCGCCGGGTTCCTGGGGAGCGGCAAATGATCGAACCGTCAAAACTGACGTCCGAGTTCATCGAGCGATACGGCGGGACATCTACGGATATCCGTTCGTTCTTCGCGCCGGGCCGGGTAAACCTGATCGGCGAGCATATCGACTACAGCGGCGGTAAGGTGCTTCCGGCGGCCTTGACCTACGGGATCACTGCGGCGGTCAGGGTCACCCGCGCGCGCTCCACACGCATGGCATCGTTCGACCACCCCGGCGACTTCGCGGTCAACCTCGAAAGCCCGATCGAGTTCGATGAGAGCCTGCGTTGGGCGAACTATCCCGCCGGAGTGATGAGGCTCCTTGCCGACAACGGGGTGATTATGAGAAGCTGCGACATCCTCTTCGCGAGCGACCTTCCCGACGGTGCGGGCCTTTCGTCGTCAGCGGCGCTCGAGGTGCTGACCGCCGTGGTCATGCTCGGCCTCTCCGGCGACAGCCGTTTCAGCCCCCGCGATATCGCGCTTCTCTGCCAACGCGCGGAGAACCAGTTTATCGGCGTAAACTGCGGGATTATGGATCAGTATGCGGTCGTGTTCGGGAAGAAAGGCCGCGCGATCCTGCTCGATACCGCGAAGGTGGAATCCGGGTATGTGCCGTTCGAACTGGACGGCTACACCCTCGCGATCATGAACTCGAACAAACGGCGCGGGCTCGCCGACTCGAAATACAACGAGCGCCGTCGGGAGTGCGACGCCGCCCTCGAACTGATCCGTAAAATCAAACCTATCGGCAACCTCACGAGCGCGGCGCTCGACGAGGCGGAAAGCATGATCGACGACCCGGTCCTGCTCAAGCGCGCCCGTCACGCGATCACCGAAAACGCCCGTGTGCGACAGGCGGTCATGTGCCTCGAACAGGGCGACCTCGCGGAGTTCGGACGGCTTCTCGACAGCTCGCATGCGTCGTTACGCGACGACTACGAGGTCACCGGGCGCGAGCTCGATCTGCTGACAGACGCCGCGCGGAACGCGGACGGGTGTATCGGGGCGAGGATGACCGGCGCGGGTTTCGGCGGATGCGCCATCGCGCTGGTCGAAACATCGAAGCTCCGGGGTTTCAGCGAGAAGGTCGCGCGCGAGTACAAGAACGCCTGCGGACTACCGGTCGATTTCTACCTCTCCGAAGCGGGCGACGGCGCGCGCGAGCTGATATGAAGATCGGGAAACAGTCGAAGTACTTTTGGATCAAGCTCGCGATCAACTGCACCGGCCTCGCGGTGATGGCAGTCCCGTTCGCAGGCGGGATGAACGCCGCGACTTATCCCTACTTCATCGCGGCGGGCGGCGGGTTTGTGCTGGCCGCGCGGGTGATCGTGATGATTCTCGAGGCGCGCGCCGGGAAGAAGTAGACACATTTCGGCTTTCATTTGACAGAACGGCGCGGACAATCTATATTCTATCGAGGTGATTTATGAACTGGAGAGAAAGAATTACGACCGACACCGAAGTCTGTCACGGAAAAGCCTGTATCAAGGGAACACGGATCATGGTCTCGATCATACTCGATAATATCGCCGCCGGCGAAACCGAAGAGGCGATCATAAGAAGTTACCCATCCCTGACAATAGAAGATATCCATGCCGCGATCGGTTATGCGGCCGAACTCGCCCGCGAAGAGGTAATCGAATTCAAATGAACCTCTTCTTTAAGACGGATGAAAACATCCCTGTCGACGCGGCGGAACTTTTCAAAGTGAACGGTTTCGACTGCGAATCGGCATTCTCCGAAAACCTTAAGGGAGAATCCGACACTGTAATCCTTAATCATTGTAAAAAAGAAAATCGTATCCTGATCACCCTCGACATGGATTTTTCCGATATCCGGCTCTACCCGCCGAAAGATTCCCCGGGATGCGTCATTCTCAGGCTGCCCGATCAAAGCAAACAAAGTATTCTGACAACGCTGGACGAGCTGATCCCCGAAATCCACGCGCATTCCGGGCGGCTTTCTCAAAACCTGTGGATCGTCACGAAAAGCGGAATCAGGATCAGGGGCGGGTAACGAAATATTTTCCCGGCGGAATAACCGCATAGACGCGCCGGGAAGAAGGGGTGACATCCTTCGGCAAGCTCAGGATGACGGTTCCGCTCTCTGAGCCGCTCATCATTCGACTGAGCTTCCTTCACTTCGCCCACGCTTCGCGAGGACAAGTTCATCCTTCGCTTCGCTCAGGACAATCAGGATGACAATCAGCCCACCATCGCACATCGTTTAAAATTTTTTCTTAAAATCGCGAAAAACGCTTGACTTTCCGTTACGATGTATTACAATAACATTACGATACGAAAGGGGGCTTTATGTTCGGCGTACCTGTCTGGAAAAAGGACTATCACAACACGGCTCACGTGGCTGAAGCGGCCGCGCGGATCAAAGCGGCGCTCAAACCCGGCGATATGGTCAATACCGACGCCGCGCTCAAGACATGGTGGGACCTTCCCACCTCGTTCGCATGGAAACTGATCCCGTGGGACCAGCGCAAGGTGTTCGGCGGCAACTCGGTATTCAAGGATATCCACTCCACCATGTACCTCGACCCCGAGCACACGTTCTCGATGCAGTACCCGGAGGGCGGGGTGTACCTCAAGGTCGAAGACTACTGCCTCGACCCCATCGCGGTATACCGTTACCGCCGTCACGAGTTCGACGACGGCGACATCCGCATCATGCGCAAGTTCGCCGACAAGATTATCGGCAAAAAGTACGCGCTGTCCGAACTGATCCACATCCTTTTCGAGACTATCCTGAACTTCGATTTCGAGGGCAAGAAACGCCCCCGTTTCCGCAAACGCCGCTGGGTGTGCAGTACCGCGACCCGGGTCGTTTTCGAGAAGTGGCGCAAGTTCTGGAACCGGCTCAATCCCGGAAAGCCCAAGATGCACCGCCTGTTCGACACCCTCAATCCCAACCTCGATCCGCCCTATACCCGTGTGCGCGACTTGTTCCTTCACGGGAGCTACCCGAACGGCGTGGATATCGAAATGACGTCCCCCGCGCATTACGCGAACTCTGCGTTCTACGGCCATGAGTTCGAGCTTGTCGCGATGTTCGATAATGGGGAAGGCGTGGGGTAAGAGTATTGAGGAAGTAATAAAATGTTAATTTTTATTTCACCGGTAGGAAATAAATGAAATTACGCAGTGTGAGTATTTATGATTATCGATCAATTATTAAAGCAGAAAATCTTCTAATCGATGACTATACTGTATTAATTGGGCCAAATAATGAAGGAAAATCAAACATTTTAAAAGCTATTGTTTTATCTTTAGGTGTATTAACAACAAACAGAATAAAATACTTATCAAAATATAAAAGAAAGATAAATCAAAGATTCACTATTGGGCAGAACGAGCGACTTGATTATGATTGGGAGAGAGATTACCCATTAAACAAACAAACTGATATAAATGGAAAATCAATTGTTGTTTTAGAATTTCTTCTTACTGAAGATAATTCTATTGAATTAAGTAAAACAGTAAATATATTTATTAATTTACTATTAAAGGTAAAACTTTATTTTTCGAGGGAAGGAATTAGTATAGATGTTTTAAGAAAAGGAAAGGCTAAGCAAAAATTAAATACAAAAACAGAGGAAATTACTGATTTCATTCATAGTAAGTTGTATTTTCAATATATATCTGCAATAAGGCCAGTCGAATTTGCGCAAAATATTATTGATTCAGTAATCTCTTTTGAACTTAGCGAACTTGAATCAAGAAAAGAATATCAAAAAGCTATAGATACAATTACTAAACTCCAGAATCCTATTCTAGAAAGCATTGCAGGAAAAGTATTAAACACGATAAAGCTATTTATTCCAGAAATAAATTCGTTAAAAATTCAAAATCCAGAATCAATAAGACAAATTATTCGAAATTCATCTGTCTCAATAGATGATGGAGTAGAAACTGATATTTCACTTAAGGGTGATGGAATAATAAGTCTAATTTCAATTGCTTTAATAAAAAGCCTTAATGAAAACATGGATACTTCTCAAAGTTTAATTTTCGCAATTGAGGAACCAGAATCTCATCTGCATTCTTCTTCAATTCATAATCTAAAAAAGGTTTTGCATGATATCTCAAAAGTAAATCAGGTTATTATTACAACACATTCTCAGATTTTAGTAGATAAAGTAAATATTAATAGAAACATTCTTGTGAAGGACAACGTAGGTAAGAAACCAAAAAGTATTGATGAAATTAGAAAATCCCTAGGTATACAAATTGATGAAAATCTTTCTAGTGCATATCTGATAGTTTTGGTAGAAGGACCTGATGATGTTGAAATCTTAGAACATTTTTTATCAAAAACTTCAAAATCTATTAGTAATGCAATAAAAAATGGAATACTTAAGTTTTCAAGTATTGGCGGGGCATCCAAACTATCATTTTCAATAAGTTTTTATAAAAGTATTCTTTGTAATATACTCACTATACTTGACAATGATGATGAGGGACGGAGAAGCATAAAAGAAGCAAAAAGTAAGAATTTAATTGAGGATAATGAATACTATCTTATTAGTTGTAACGGGTTTCATGATTCTGAAATTGAAGATTTATTTGATCCCGATATTTATCTTCCTAGAATTAATAAGACTTATGGAATCAATCTTGAGAAATCAAATTTCAAAGCTAAAAATAAATGGAAAAAAAATATGCAATTACTTTTTTCTATGCATGGAAAAACTTGGGATGAAAAAACAGAAATAGAATTAAAAAATATTGTTGTTGAAGAAGTTAAAAAAAGCGGAGTAAAGGCAATAATTCCCGGAAGAATTATTGTGATTGAAGAAATAATAAAAAGAATTGATCAATTCATTAAAGATATCGCATGATTTTTAAGTACCGTTAGGTGTACAGATACGGTAATCACCTGCTTGCCAACCGAATGCGTCCCTGTCTCCGTGAAAAAATACCGTAAGAAATCCGGCCTCACGGTTGGCTAATCAGTAGGGAGTAAGAAGTGACACGGGGCGGGAAAAGGCGGATGCGAAATCCGCAAAAAAGGGGCATTTTTCTATCCCTTACTTGCCCCGTCTTCTCTGACGGGGTATCCCTAATTGCGGGAATCCCCTTTCTTTCTGACGGCAGAAAGAAAGGGGGAAAGAAAGACCGCCCCGCCTTGATGCCGTTTGAATTTGCTTGCAAGTCGGAAAAGGAATACGCGCGAAACGAAAACGCCGTAACTCGCTACGCTCGAACAACGGCGTTTTTTAAGTTTCGCGGGGAAAACATTTGTGATGCGAAGAAATAATTTCATTCCGGCATAGAGGCGGGTGGAAAAGACAAACTAGCGAAAACAGAACAGCCGAATGAGTCCTTGCCTCCGTGAAAAAATACCGCAGCAGGCTCAACCACCGGATGCCGAGCGGAGCCGAGGCATATTTGATCAAATCCGCATCCTTCGGCGGG
>Ga0209416_1001424_pt1 | contig 16546 bp, 18 predicted proteins | sample RifGroF1_FD_184001 | JGI IMG/M metagenome (GOLD analysis project Ga0209416, IMG submission 184001) | Groundwater microbial communities from Rifle, Colorado, USA - Groundwater F1 (SPAdes) (version 2) | ecosystem: Environmental > Aquatic > Deep subsurface > Groundwater | place: Rifle, Colorado...
GGTCCGATCACTCAAGAGACGATCCGGGCTCTTCATAAAAGCGGGATGGAGCTTTTAGATAAGGCGATGGCTATTCGAAGTCTTGCTCTGGCCAAGTTGAAGATGGCACGGGAGTTGTGTAGTCATCCGAATAAGGGCGGTAAGTATGTTTGCCCTGATTGTGGGTATGACACCAGCCCCGATCCTTACTAGGTTGTTTTTTTATCGGCGTCTGCCCCTATGGGTGGACGCCTTTTTCATTGGTGAAGTAGAATAAGGATAATGAAACTGGAATTAGATATTAATGCAGACAGCCGATATTCTTTCGACAGGAAGAGAGTGCGGGCTGCCTTGGAAAAAGTTTTGCTTGAGCAGGGGATGAAGGAAGGAAAGATAAAAATCAGCTTAAGCGTAGTGGGGGAGAGAAAAATTAAAGAGTTGGAAAAGAAATTTTTTGGCAGAGATGAGGTGACGGACGTGTTATCTTTTCCGATGCAAGAGGGTGAAGTAGTGCCTGAAGACGAAGACGGTATCAACTTGGGGGACATTGTGATTTGCTATCCTCAGGCCAAGCGTCAAGCAATGCAATGGAATAAGCTGCTGGATGAAGAAATAGAATTTTTGGCTAGCCATGGGTTGCTACATCTTTTGGGAATTCATCACGAATAAAAAGACCGCTAGGGTAAGCGGTCAGTGGTACACGTATGAATTAGACGATTGAAATATGCTGAGGACGGTATTCATCCGCGATACCTGGGCGATATGAATCAAGTCGAGCAGGTCAGCGTTCTCCTTGACGAAGGTTAGTTCGTATCCTTCATTTGAGATTGAGACAGAAAAGAGATCGATGTCGTTGGCAGTATAAATATAGCTGCCATCCTCTGTCTGACGATACTTGACGCTAAAACCATAGCAATCGTCGCAGACTCCTTGGATTAGTTCGGCGGTAAGCTCTTTGGAAATGCGCATAATCATGGTCATGTCTCCTTAATGTGCGATTTGGCGTAATTATACAGGGTATTCTATTGTGCGTAAGTGATACGGAATGATAGGGTGGCGTGTTCGGGTAATATTAGGTATCTTCTATAAAAGTTATTTGGCTTACAGTTCAGGCACATAGGTTTTTACTGGGATTGATGCAGGGCTAAAATCCTCGCTTCCGAGTAATTATTATCCAGTTGACAGAGGTATATAAACAGCCTAAGTTGTTGATGTGAGCTATTATCAAAAATACCGACCCAAAACCATCGACGAGCTAGACCTTAAGTCGGTCCGGGAAACTTTGCAGTCCTTTCTCAAATCCGGAAATTTGAATCACGCGTATCTCTTTATCGGTCCCAGAGGTGCGGGTAAGACCAGTACAGCCAGAATATTGGCTCAAGTGGCTACTTGAGTGAGCCGTGTGGAAAGTGCAACGCGTGCCTGTCAATTCAGGGTGGAGCTGCAGTTGACGTGATTGAGATGGATGCGGCTTCTCACAGGAGCATCGAGGATATCAGAGACTTGAGGGAAAAGATCCGTTTAACGCCGGTAGCTCTCTCCAAGAAGATCTATATTATTGACGAGGTTCACATGTTGACCACCGAGGCTTTTAATGCTCTTCTGAAGACATTGGAAGAGCCTCCAGCACACGCTATGTTCTTTTTATGTACTACCGAGGCCCACAAAGTGCCCGAGACGATCATGAGCCGTTGTACAGTGGTCAAGTTTGCCAAAGCCAAGACCGATGAGATCGTCCGATCATTAAACAAGGCAGTGGCAGGCGAGGAGTTGAAGGTGGAGGATGGTGTTTTGGAGATGATCTCCGAGGCGACCGACGGCAGCTTTAGGGAGGGGCACAAGTTGCTGGAGCAACTGAGTTCCAAGGGGACGAAAATAACTAAGGACGAGGCAAGAGACTTTCTGGGATTGGCAAAAGGTAGAGCTGTCGGTAAGCTGGTTGAATTTTCGATTGCGGGTGAGCCAAAAAAGGTAGTGGAATTGATCGATGAGTTGGAACAAGGAGGGGTGAAAGCGCAGGTATTGGTAGGGAGCCTGTTAAGAGAAGTGAAGGTTAAGATGGAGGAGACGATGGATAGGGGTGGCTTTGCCACCTTTGCCAGACTGGCTGACAAGTTGATCACGGCTGCCGAGAAAGTGAAACAGTCCCCCTTACCCATGCTACCAGTCGAGTTGGCCTTGTTATCCGTGGCAGTAGATGAGGAGAGAAGCCGAGACAGGAAGGTCGAGGAGAACGAACACAGGGGTGAGAAGTCTGCGGATCCGGTCATCAAAAGGTCATTGCCCAGGGTAGAGGTAGTGGCGGAGTCTGCCCTTGACAGTGTGGCTCAAAATTATGAAGGACCCTTGGCCAGTATAGATCGGGTAAAAAGTGAATGGGGGAATTTCCTGACGGACCTGGCACCAAGGAATCAGTCGATTGCCGGATTGTTAAGATCAGCTACTCCTTTGGCAGTTCAGGGGAGAGACTTAACTCTGGAGGTGTTCTACCCCTTTCACAAAGATCAGTTGGAGCAAGATTCCAAGAGGAAAGTGGTTGAAGAAGCAGTAGCAAGGACTTGGGGGAGGATGAACGTGAGATGTGTTTTGGGAAAGAAGGGCGAGCAGATGAGAGAGGAAATTGAAGCTTCGAGCGGGGGAGAAAAGGGAGAAGATAAGGTGGCTCAAGCGGTGTCAGGAAGTGTGGAAGAGATTTTCGGTGTGTAGCTTTACTTTTTGTATATTTGAATCATAAAAAGGACGATAATAATTTCGTGTGATTTGTTGCTATTAGTGTAGATGCGGGTGTAAACTTCTGATACTAATTTTTGATTTGATTATGGATAATGAGCAATCACTGGTTGCGTTGCCCTTAAACACGAGATCTCCTGAGTTTTTTAATAGCAGGCAATACTAATGACAACTTACTTGGAAAATGAGAATCACCAAAGGTCCGAGACAGTGTGGGAGAAACAGTTGGGAATGATCGAAGTGATCTATGAAGATGATCAAGTGAAAGCTTTGGGTGAGTTACTAGAAATGGGGGTGGTTTTATCAAATAAAAACCATTTAGGCGGTATCTACGGAAGAAATCAAGTATGGGCGTGTCAGCAGTCCGCCTATGAAAATTTAGGTTTTTTGGAGATGCTGGCCGTCTACATCAGTTTTGTAAGTGTAAATGACTCACAAAAAGCTTTCCGCGAATACGGAGACGTCTTGAGAAATTTTGTCCGCAAACTTGATCACCATGTCGATACCCATCACGGTGAGTTGCAAGACAGAGATAAATGGCTGATAGGGATTTTTTTCGAACAGATAAGAGGCAGACTGGACACTTTGAGGGCAGAGGAAATAAGTGGAGAAGTAGCGATCTCTTTGGAAAACACCTTGATTAATCATCCTGAAATCCGTCCATATGTAGCAGGCTTGGTGGCAGAGATGACGAGGTCGACTTATTTGCACGAGAAAGTAAAAGCATTTGACTGCATAAATAACGGTTACGACCCGATCGAGGCGTATTTATTTATGGCTGAGTATTTTGATAAGCCGGGAGAACAAGATACATTTTTTGCGGACAAGGCTATTGAGGTGATCGAGAAGTCATTGGCAAGAGAACTTAAGATGATTGGGCGCTGGGAAGACATTGAGGAGGGGTCCAAAACGATCATCGCTATGTGTTTGGGAAAAATTGAAGAGTCACTGGTAGTAGCTACGGAGAGGGGTCACCAAGAGTTCATTTTGTCAGGTGTGTCCAGTTTGGTGCTGAGATTCCCAGAATTGCAGAGCTATTTAAGTGTTAATTTGGCATGTAAACTAGTTCAATTCGGAAACAGGACTGTCCAGGAGGTTATAGAAGGCGATCATGTGGGGAAGCTGGATAAACACAGAAGATATGGATTTTTAAAGCGGTTATTCGATGGCCTGACTACGAAGGAGCAAGAAGAATTGTTGGCGTATATTGTAAAAGACAGATGTCCGGATGAGTTGGACTTGTTGAGAAATATCTATAGCTCAGAGGAAACGGATAAGCTGATTGAAGCCAATTTTATTGAAAGGGGGGAGAGGTATGAAATATATAAATGTATAGCGAAGAATAGATTTGTATTGGAGCTGATGAGCTTGATGGTGGGGAAGGACAAGTATCGATTCCAGTTGGGAGTACTGCTGTCAATGTTGGACTTTAACGATCTGCCGGTGAGTTTAAAAAAGAAAATAGATCCGGAGTGGGTGGAAAGTAATCAGACCCTAAAACTTAGGAAAAATCATTGGAGTTTATGTGATAGTGCTGAGGAAAGAATGGTAGATGCAATGTATACAAAGGCAATACTTTTGATCAATGGGAACATGTTATTGAAGCTTAAGGGAAAGTTGTCAGCCTTGTGTTTAAGAACATTTACTACCCGAAAGGGGTTCACTTTTGTTGAAGGGAATTGGTACTCTCCGGTAGATGAGGGAACTCGGGATGAACTTAAAAGTGCATATTTTTATGGACGAGATACGACTAAGATATTGGATTCATCCGAGTGGGTATTGATGAGAACTATTACCGGAATAGGAGACCGGAGCTCGGAGGAGATGTTCAGGGAGATAAAGAGGATTGCAGGTAAAATAGAGCTGTCCGACATAGGCGGAAAGTACAACAAGAAAGACTACAGATACATGGTCAGTCAGGAAGACGATTAATAAGTGAATATTTGTCGTTGTGTATATAATCTATACTTGAAAAACGAAAATTTAGCTCCCTTAGGAATTCCGGGTGTTGTGGAGGGAACGTTTTTCAACGTAAACAGACAGCTTAAGGTAAAATTATTAAGTTAGCAATTGAAATATATATGTTTGACAGAATGAAACAATTTGGGTCACAAGGAGCCGCATTGGCAAAATTGGCCTTATTACAAAAGAAAATCGGCAATCACAAAATCGAACACGAAGGGGATGGGGTGAAAGCTGTAGTCACAGGAGACGGAAAGCTGAAGGAGCTTTGGATCGATGGTGAAAACTACAACAAAGCTGTTAAGGTGATCAATGAAGCGATCACGACCGCCCAGAAATACGCAGCCGAGGAAATGAAAGGATCGATGGGTGAGCTTTCCAAGATTCTTGGTAGTTTGCCAAAAAGTTCCTAACATGAAGACAGGTTGCCCCGGTTTAAGAATGGTTAAAATAGTATCTATTAAATTAGTGGAATCTCAGGAGCCCGGGGAATAAAGTTTATGCGCAGTATTAAACCAGTACAGAAAGTGGTGGACGCCTTTGAGGCGCTTCCCGGTATTGGTCCGAAGACTGCTGCCAGGTTGGCTTACTATCTTCTTAACGTACCTCAAGAAAAAATGGATAAATTTGCCAAGGCTCTGGAAAACCTGAAAAAGGATACCAGGTTGTGCAAATTGTGCTTTAACGTTGGGGAAGAAGAGTTCTGTCCCGTTTGTCAGGACGGTAGTCGTGATCGAAGCATCGTTTGTGTGGTGGAAACAGCTTTGGATCTTTTAGCTTTTGAAAAAGCTGACGGTTACAAAGGGATCTATCATGTTTTAGGGGGTTCGGTGAATCCGATGGCAGGTATTGGACCGGAGGATTTGATGGTGCCGCAATTGCTGGCCAGGGTAAAGACGGGGGAGATTAAGGAGCTGATCTTGGCCACCAATCCTAATATGGAAGGAGAGGCTACGGCTATGTATATTAGTCAAAAGATTAGGGACATGGGTATGGGGGAACAGGTGAAGATGACAAGAATAGGTAGAGGGTTGCCAACAGGTGCGGATATTGAATATGCAGACGCTCAGACACTTCTGAGAGCATTGGAGGGCAGGGGAGAGGTTTGACATACGTGCCTGCGCGTGGTAATATTATGGGGTAAATTGACATTATCCTTTTGAGGAGGTTCACATGGAAGAGATACCTGATATGACAGCAGATTGTAACGAGTCAATAGATGATTTTGCCAAGCGAATGGTCGAGGAAGCAATCAAACATGGGCATTCCGTGACCGGAATTTTCAACGGGGTGTGGCTTTTCGCAAGTATAAATATGTCTGCGGATTTTTTGGCCGGCTTCTACAAGGGCTATATGCAAGCCAAGTCATCCCACAATAGGGGTGGACTTCGAGCAGGATTCTAATTTATGCGTGGCTCCTTTTAGAATAGCAACACAAGCCGATCCTTTGGGTCGGCTTTTTTGTGGTTAAATTTAGTTAATGCCCGCAATCGGAGGAATGCCAGGTCAAATATTAGGAGATTTAAGAGGTGTGGTTGAGGAGGCCGCCAAACAAACCGTCAAGGCGGGGAGCGATATTGCAATTGGAACGGTAGAGACAGTCGCCGGAGCTTCTCCTTCGGCTTCCGGGCAATCAGGCGGGGACCAGTTTGAACAGGTATCTGCCTCTAGTGACCCCCAGGCTCAGGCGAAGAAGAAAGCGGAGGAAAAACGTCGATTTGAGGAGGTTAAATCTGAGTTGGCACGGTACATCGAGCGTAGGAGGCAGTTGGATGCCAAGATAGCCCAGGAAAAAGCCCAACAGACTCAAGTAGATCAGCAGAAAGAGGCTCAAGAAAAGCAGGAAAAAGAAAGTTTTACGGCTGGTTTGTTGAAGCGGGTGGGTGGTCAGTCACATGGAGAGGTGATGAAGAGTAAGGATTAATTTGATTTCCAGTTACGTTATAGGGTAAAATAGCAAGAATTCTTGCACGTTAACTTACGGATTGGAGAAACCATGAATGATTTGAGTCAGATAGCAGGAGCTCTATTACTGGAGTATCAGGCGTATATCCTGAAAACTCATTTTGAACCATTCGAGAGCTGCGAGCCGACCAAATATATGGAATTCGATTGTTGTCCATATCACCGGAAATCACAAGAAACTTTTTCAGAGCTATCATCGAGATGTCGACTTTTGGATTGGATGAGTGATGTGAATATCAGGCAACAATATGGTCATGAGCCGTTTTCGGTGGAGTGGTGGAAGACACTGGCGAGAATCGCTGAAGTGCCTTTTCCGGCAGTTTTGTATAAACAGTTCTTCATCTGGGACGGCCTGCTTTATGTGTCGATATTAAAACAAGATGGGTTTGTGGGATTGCTGATTTTTGCAGGAGCATCGGCCATTGATGTTTCATACATTGAGCGATGTCTGAATGCCGTCCTTAACCCGGTCGAGATGGTGATCATCAGACAATATTTCGATTGGTTGAGGGAAGAGTACCCGGATATTGATTCATTGATGGCATTAGTGATGGACGATTTAATCCAGAAAAACATCGCTGAGAAGATCAAAAAACTTGATTTTAGGAGTAAATGAAATGACAGAACAACCAGAGGATCTTTATCTGAAAACTGCTGCCGCCTGTGCTTGGTTGAATAAGGATGAGGCCAGGGCTTACCTGGCCGGGGTCAGGACGGCGATCAATCTGGCGGAGTTACTGACCGTACATGGTGAGACCAACGCACTTCAGGAAACTTGGAAGTACTTGGTCTACGGGAACTATAAAGAGTTCCCGATCGAGCTTGTGGTAGAGAAAATGCGGAGGCATTTTGATGACGGTGCTTTATGGTTAACCGCGGACATCTTTGAACTGCAGGAAATGAGAGCTGTTCGTCACCACTCCATAGGTTCTGGCCAGGTTGGTTACCAGCTCTTGTTGGTTTACAGATATCTAGCCAAACATTACAAGCCTGAAAAGTTGCAGAACTTGTATAACGACTACCTGACCAATCTCAGATTGGGATTGGACAGAATCGAAGCCAGTCTTTAATACACATGAATGACGGAGTGCCCAAACGGCACTCCTTTTTTGTGGCAGAGGGTATAAAATAACTAATATTGAAAAGTTCAAACCAGATCCGGAAGCATGCACCGGGTCGTTAAAGGCGGGAGGAAAGAGGCAACTCGAGTAAACCCCGACGTTAACCTAGCGTAATCAGGAATAATTGAGAATAGTTGAGGTGGAATCTCCCTTTTTGGGCCGCAACAGAGTGGCCTATGACAGATATACGACAATATTTATCTAAATTTTCCAACAAGAAGATGTTGGTGGTCTTTCCGCACCCGGATGATGAATCGGTGATGGCAGGGGGGTTGATACTGGTCGCATTGAAGGAAGGCTGGGAGGTAGTGGTTTTGACTTTGACTGAGGGTGACAGCGGAAAAATATATATCAATGGAGGAGGAAGATCGACCAGGGAGATAAGAAGAGAGGAAATGGCTTCGGCTATGTCGAGATTGGGAGTGATTGATTGGGTGATGTGGAGATTTGATGACGGGAGATTAAGGAAAACCAAGAAATGGAGGGAGAGGTTGAATAAATTCGTCGAGATAACAGATCCCTCCTTAGTAGTGACTTATGATCTTTCGGGAGTGTCCGGACACCCGGATCATATTAGTCTAGGATTGGAAATATTGAAGTTGACACGTAAGAGAAAGATCCATTTAATATGGCCTAGTTTTATTGAAGAAGGAAGGGTGATAGTAGATAGTCGGATAAAAAAATATGCCCAAAAACCAGGATTGAGGTTGAGGATGACAATGGGGGAGTCCTTAAAAAAATGGCTGGCGGCCTTTTCTCACAGGAGCCAGGGGTTGAGGGGGTTTATCGGTATGGATTGGTATCTGGCTGTGTTACTAAGAAGAAACGAATGGTTTGCCGGAATGAAACCGAATAAGAAGTACCGTTACCGTTATGTTAAATTTAGAGTGTAACTATGCTTAAGATCTATAACAGCCTATCAAGGCAAATCGAGGAGATAAAACCAATCCATTCAGGTGAAATCGGTATGTATGCTTGTGGTCCAACCGTATATGACTTTACCCATATTGGACATGGCAGGAAGTATGTGAACGATGATATTTTAAGAAGAGTATTGGTGGTAATCGAAGAATTAAAAGTGACTCATGTCCAGAATGTCACTGATGTAGGTCATCTAGTCTCCGATTCGGATACGGGTGAAGACAAGATGGAAAAGGGTGCCAAGAAAGCAGGAAAGACAGTTTGGGAAGTGGCCGAGGAGTTTACAGAGTACTTCAGGAAAACAATGAAGGATCTTAATGTTTTACCGCCGACGGTCGAGTGCAAGGCGACCGATCACATTCAGGAGCAAATCAATCTGATTAAAACTATCTTGGAAAAAGGACACGCTTACGAAACTGATGAAGCGGTATATTTCGATGTAAGTAGTTTCCCAGATTATGGTCAGCTTTTTGGTCAGACTTTGGATGAAAAATTGGTGGGTGCTCGCGATGAGGTGGAGACAGAGACGCTGAAGAGGAATCCGGCAGATTTTGCTTTATGGTTTAAGAGAGTAGGGAAGTTCGCGGATCACAGTATGTATTGGCCAAGTCCTTGGGGAGACGGATTTCCGGGATGGCACATTGAGTGTAGTGCCATGAGCATGAAGTACCTGGGAGAGCAGTTTGAGATTCACACCGGTGGAGAAGATCATCTGTCGATCCATCATCCAAATGAGATCGCTCAAAGTGAGTCGGCTACGGGGAAAAAACCATTTGTGAAGTACTGGTTCCATAGTATCTTTTTGATGGTTGATGGAAAGAAGATGGGTAAGAGTTTGGGAAATTATTTGCGGGTGGAGGACGTGGTGGCAAAGGGATTTTCGGCTCTGGCTTTGAGATATTACTTTTTGTCGACCCATTATCGGAAACAGATGAACTTTACTTGGGAGGGACTAAATAGTGCACAGAGTGCACTGAATAGACTTAATGAATTAGTCGGCAATTTGACAGGTGAGATCGAACCTGATGGATGGTCCGCCGAGGGGGAGGGATATTACAAAAAATTTGTGGCAGCAGTCGAGGATGACTTAAATACTCCTCAAGCTTTGGCAGCAATTTGGGAGATGATGAAGAGTGATATCAGCGATCAGGCCAAAAAGAATTTAATAGCGATCTTTAATCAGGTATTGGGGTTAGAACTGGGAACAATAGAAGAAGTTGAGATTCCGGTTGAAATCAAGGAATTGATGAAGGAGAGGGAGAAAGCAAAAGAAGTAAAGGATTATGCTGCCAGTGACGTTATAAGGGAACAGATAAATGCAGCGGGGTATCAGATCAAGGATGCTCCCGAGGGAACGACAGTAGTGAAGAAGTAGATATTTGATTTATACTGATATTAATGAGACGTTTAGTTTCCTTGTTCGTTTTGATGTTGGCAGCCGAGGCGGGAATATGGAGTCTGGGCAAGACAGGATACTTCAATCGTTACAAGGTATTGGGTGAGACGACCAGCGCTGATTCACGGATAGCATCACTCGAAAAGCGAGTTTACCAATTGGAAAAAATTACCGGTCTGATTAAATCCAAATCGGCCACTACGGCCATCAAAGAATCTTTCGTGTCGCTTAGTGGAGGGAGTGCAGAGGGATACGACTGGACAAAACTTTCAGGGTCTGATTTTACTTTTGACCTGAGCCTTTACGGCAATGCAAACGTGACTTGGGAGGGGTGGATGGATAACGGATTGGGGAGCGTGCGATTGTATGATGACACCAATCACAGAGCAGTCGATGGAAGTGAAGTAATGGTGGTTAGCGGGAAGAAATCCAGTTTTTATTCGAAACCGTTATCTATTTGGAGAGGTCAGAACCAGTATCATTTGGAAATTAAGAGTCTTTCGGGACAAGTGACGGTAACACAGCCCAGATTGAAGATCTTAGTTAAGTAGATAATATCCTTACAGAGACCCTTGTATGTCGAAGATGATGACTGTCTCATATTTTCCTTCAAGATTTTTTATGACATTGGCTTCATGACGAGAGACTGCTTTAATGTCTTCGGCAAATTTATCAACAGGATGGCCGGTAAGTTGGGCGTCGATATGAGTAGCAGTGAGATTGATGATATCCAGTTGGCAGTAGATGGCGTCGTTGATCGACGAAATGTTCAAGATTTCGGACAAAAAATTAATCAAAAGTGATGTGGTGTCGGAGGAGCTGATGTGAACTGGTTGGATCATGGCTTTGGAGACACGGTGGTCTTTGTCAGAGCAACCTTGAGGACGGATGATGTGGTAAAGGCCTTTGTAGGCGGAGGTGAAAAGGTCCTTGAGATCATCACCTACGACAAACAAGCGTATATCAGCAATGTGCGGTTCAAGTTTGAAAAAAGTCATTGTGATTTATTATACATATACGGGTATATGTAGACGGAGGATTACGAGGGGAGAAGAACATAGTAGATTCCGACCAGGAGCAAGCCGATGGAGACCAGTGCCCTGAAAGATTTTTGAGGAACGTAATTGACGAGAATTTTAGCTAAATAGGCTCCCAAGAGTGAAACAGGAAGACATAGAAGTAGGGTGATAGACAATTGAGAGTTGAGACGTACTCCGCTTAAAAGATATTGGGAGACACGGCCGGTGTCGATAAGAAGACCAATAGCGCCTGAGGTAAAAATGAAGACTGACTTGGGGAGATCAAAACCAGCGAGAAACGCACTTCTAACTGCACCACCAGCACCAAAAAGACCGGCAAAAAAACCTGAAAGAACTCCTCCTGTAATAGCGTTTCTACTGGAGGCTTTGGCTTTCCAGTTTGGTCTTAAGAATATAAAGGCAACATAAAGACTGAGAAAAAGCCCGAGAGATCTCTTGAGAAGACTTTCAGGAATGACGATGGGAAGATAACCGGCAAAGAAACTAATAATAACGCCCGGGATGCCAAAGAGAAGAATAAGTTTAAAGTCCAGACCCTTCTTAAAAAATATCATTTTCCAGATATCTCCAAACCAGTGGACTATTCCAGCAAATAACAGGGCTTGAGAGAAGGGGAGGAAGAGTGATAGAGCGGGAACCATAATGGTGGAAGTACCAAAGCCCGTGCCGGTACCAAAAATGGATGAGAGAAGTGTCAAAAGTAAGAACGATGACAGGCTAATCATTAAAATATCTTAGCACTGAAGCGGGGGCAAGAGGTGAATATCTTGACGTGTAGGTAAAATTCGATTAATCTGAATTAGTATGAAAAAATCTAAAGTGACAGGAGGCAGTGGATTACCAAAGAATGTAGCGGCGCTACTTTCTTATGTATTGGGATTCGTTAGTGGTTTTGTCTTTTTGTTAATCGAGAAAGATAAGTTCGTCAGATTCCATGCTTTTCAATCTATATTTACTTCATTGGCGGCATTTTTAATCCAGACAGGTCTATCTATGTTCAGGTTATACTCACTTTCGGAATTGGTCAGTTATGTGACCTTTGGTGTGTTTATTGTCCTGATGATCAAGGCTTACAGAGGTGAGAAATACATGTTACCGGTGATCGGTGAGATGGCAGAAAAATACGCCTGAGAGGTAGAGAATTGATAGGTTTGTAATTATATTAAATGTGTGAACAAAGAAATTTCTGCGAGTCCGGAACGAGAATTTACTTATGCAATTACGGTAATATTTTTGATGGATAGTACCAATCCTAGTCGAGTAATGATGGAGGGGATTTTTGTATGATAACCCTTGGACTCTAATAGCCAGACCAATCGAAGATAAAAATGTAGCGATGGGGCGGGGGTTGGTGGAAATTGATGAAGGGTTGGTTTAGAAGCTGGGAAATACACTAAAATATACGCATAAGTTTAAAGGTTGGGATTGTCTTTTTACTGTCCCAACTTTTGATTTCTACCTCACCCATTCTGAGTCAGGTTTTTTTATTCCTAAAACTCTTCATTGATAGAATAAATATTACTGTAGTCAGTGTGACCACAATGGAAACCCATGCCCAGTTGGGGAGCCAGCTTTCTCTTACCTCTAATGTAGCAGATACACTAAATTCGCGATTGTCACCGGTAACATTCAGAGTTTGCTCAACCTTATAGTCCTCATGAGAAACCATCAGTGTATGTTCACCTTTTTCAACATTGGCGAAAAGCACCTGCCCATTTTCATCAGTCGTCCCATATTTTGGATCTGAATGCAGTTCAACATGGGCTCCAACTAGAGGTTTTCCTAATAGTATTAATGTCACTAAAACATCATGAGTTTGTAATTCATTTTCTTCTTCCTCCTCTTCCTCACCCTTCCCTTCTTGAGGTATACTCAGGTCTAATTTGCTGATGAAGAGTGAATCGTCAAATATACGACTAGAAAACTCAGATATTCTTGCTGTAACTGTGGATATAATCTGTGACCAGTCACCTGTGGCACAGCCATTTTGGCCTCTGACCTTGAAGTAATAGGTCGTTCCTGGTTGTAGGTATTCAATGGTATAGTTTTGAACACCATCACTGCCGAGCACTAATTGAACTCCGTGTTCTTCTGCTGATGCATTGGTTGCGTAGCTAATAAAGTATGTGTCTACATTTGACAAAGGAGTAAAAAAAACTTTGGCAGTATTCTCCGTTGTAGTAATTTGAAATACAAATGGTGTACCTGTTGGCTGAGCGTCTGAACATGTTTGCGGAGAACTATTGTTGGATGTATCTGATGACGAAGCTTGAGAAGTCGGCGTTTGGGTAGGTGTTGGAGTTGGAGTCGGTGTTGGAGTTGGAGTCGGTGTTGGTGTTGGAGTTGGAGCTACACTTGTAGTAAAGCTTTGTGTAGTAGTCCAACCACTGGTAAGGGTGCTATCACTTACTCTTGCTCGCCAATAATAGGTGATGTTTTCATCTAGACTCGCTTGTGCACTGTAGCTTATTTGATCTCCGGCAGTAAACGGGGTAGTATCACCACCATCGACACTACTAGTAAAACCTGCGTCACTAGTGCTATTAGCTTCTTCTAAAGTAAACAACTCATATATGTTAAAGTGCAGATCCCAATCAGAATGGGCTCCATGATTGAATGCGCTAAATCCGTCATGGTAGATATTTCCACCATGCAGTGATCCACCATTTAAAACATCTCCTGACCATGCCCATGTATTGTTTTCAAGATTGTTGTTGGGAATCCAGTCACTACAGACTAAATAATTTGCTCCAGCTTCAAAGCGAATCTGATTTGCTCCTGATGCCGCAAAATCAAAATCTCCTGATGCAAAACTTGCCCCAAGTACTACACCATCCGACTGTGCAAGCCAATTGATTGTCGGGGTGCCGGCTGTTGTTTGATTTGTAGGAACACCTGCGTTGGCTGGTGCACTCGAAGTACCAAAAATACCATCGTGTTCATAGATTCTTGCAAAGGCAGTCCCACTAGTATCCACGCGCGAATCTCCCAAAGGAAACACTGTTTTAGCCCATTTGCCTCCAACAGCAGTAAAACTTTGACACATACGGTCATCAACTTGAATATTACCTTGCCATGTAGTTGCGGTTATTTCCGGTTGCGGGTGGAACGAACCCCCACCCCCACCGCTAAAATTATCAGCGAGTATTACTCCTCCGGTAAAGTCGTTTGGGTTATCAGAGATTTGTATTTCATAGCTTAGATCATCGTTATCAGCATCTGAACCAGTGAAATTGAATGTTGGTGTTGTACTAACACCAGTGGCTGCATCAGAAGGACTATTGAGGGTAATTGTCGGGACATTAAAAATTGGTGAAACACCAGGAGTTACCGCCCATAGAATAGAAACATATGGACTTGTATTGCCACTACCAGTAATGCTTCCTGTTGCACCAGCGGTTGTCTTAACACCGGAATCAGCTGCGTGGCTAATTTGTGTGACTGTGTTTGACAGAGTTGCGTTTGGAGTATAGACACTATCACTACTTACCCAATCTAGACAGCCAAGGAGAAGAGCATCATTTGTATTGGTTGTAATGCTGTTATAAATACGAGAAGTTGTCGCCCCGCTAACTCTTGAGCTTGGAGTAGCGTCACTTGGTGATGCGTCTGCACCGGAAATACGCCACATGACACCTCTTCGTGCGGCGAGGTTATTGACTGAGCTAATAGTGAAAACGGCTGGGTCGTTATCACCCGGTTGCCAGAAACGGTATAACATGCCAATTTTAGGATTTGTGCCTCCTCCTCCAGCAGTGATCACATGTGTCCAGCCTGCTGCTGACATGTTAGAGGTGTCATTACCAGCTGCAGCCACGCAAGCAACAAGCAGATTCCCCGAAATGACTCCTGATGGAAGACTGATAGATAGTGTGGTACCAATTCCGCTAATTGAACCGGTTGAACTAAAAGACTCAAGTGCTGGTGACTGGGCGAGCACAGGGGTTGGCATGTAGCTACTAAAAAGCAAGAATGAAAACGTTGTGATTAGTACTTTTTTTAACAACATGTAGCTTTCATAATGCTAACATGTTATGTGGGTAGAATCCACCAAAAAGGCTTAAATTTTTAAAGCGGGTCGAGCTAAAAAAAGATAACTTTCTTTATCGATAGCTACTTTTTGATTTGGCCGAAAAGTTGGGATATGAACCTGGGCGTAGGATTGTCTGCCTGCTAATTGTGGGGATATCCTCGTTGTTTCTCATAGAGTCACTTATATGCATAAATAATTGGTAATTGCCTTGCAGATATTGATATACTAGGCTTCATGGAAAGAGCCGTATACTCACCATTTTCTAAAGAAATTGATGGGGGATTGGATGAGAGAAAAAGAGAAAGATATACCAGCTTGGTCTTAAGGGCCAAAGAAGCGAGCGCATATCCACATCAATCCGGATATTTTGTCAGAACTGCCGGACTGGCCAAAGATGGGACAGAGTATATAGGTGGAAACAAGGAGTATGCGCATAGTGACGCTTTTGTTCATGGGGAAACCGCTGTGCTTTCGGGGATGAAAGATATTACAGATAGTCCGATGGAGGCGATTGCATGGTACAGGAGAGAAGGAGAATTGGTCACACCGGAGAGTTTGGGTCGTCCTTGTGGAAATTGCAGGGATGTAATGAGGGCATATTGCAGTCCCGAGTTAGTATTACTTAACGGAAACGAAACAGGTATTGTCTACACCCATCTATCAGATTTCTTGTTTGAGGATTTTTCCCGGATTAACGTTGGTTCAATAAGACCATATCCTGCCTGGTCAGCATTACACGCGGCGAGAAGAGCAGTAGATGTATATTTGCCCGAGGATATGAAGAGCACGGTTTATGGGGCAGCTCTGGAAGCAGAGGACGGAACTATTTGGCAGGGGATCCAATACACCAACGTGGGATATGACGCGATTACTCCGGTGATGAGTGCGGTTATTAATTGGATGAACAGTTATCCATCAGGACATGTTTCCGACAGACATTTGAGATTGAAAAAACTGGTGATCGCTTCCGAGGGTGGAGTCCCGAGTCCGTTTTATCGTGACAGACAGGCAATATTGGAATTGGATGAGATATTGAGAATCTATACAGGGAATCCAAATCCGTTGCGAGTGGAGATAATACAGGCTAAAGATTCGGTACGTGGATGGGCAGAGGCTGTAGAGGCATTTGAAACTAACGTGGAAGAGATGTTGCCACATCCGTTCTCGCCTGGGGCCTTCCGGATGGATGACGTGATGATGGCTCAGCTTGTCAAGCTGATCGGCGAAAATGATGTGGCGAAGATAATGGAAAAAAGATCCTGATGTTAATGTAAAATACGGCTAAAGATCTTTAACATTCTTTGCAAAGGGAGGTATGAGTGGAGAGAAAAGAGCGATTAGTGAAAATTAATCGGGTTTTAATTCTGACCATGTTCCTGAACCTGTTCGTCTGCCTACT
>Ga0209416_1001425_pt1 | contig 16535 bp, 14 predicted proteins | sample RifGroF1_FD_184001 | JGI IMG/M metagenome (GOLD analysis project Ga0209416, IMG submission 184001) | Groundwater microbial communities from Rifle, Colorado, USA - Groundwater F1 (SPAdes) (version 2) | ecosystem: Environmental > Aquatic > Deep subsurface > Groundwater | place: Rifle, Colorado...
GTCAGAACCCCACGTCCAGGATTTGGCCAAGATGCTCATAAAAATGGGGTCAAAGATTGACGGGGCGGGGACCAATAGAATTGCAGTTTCCGGTAAAAAGAAACTCTTGGGGGTTGAGCATCGAGTCGTCCCCGACCATATCGACGGCGGAACCTTCGCCATCGCCGCCGCCATAACAGGCGGACACGTCGAGATAGAAGACTGCCCCGAAGAGGATTATCACCTTTTCCTCCACTATCTCAAAAGTATGGGGGTTGAGGCCGAATGCGAAGAGAATAACCGGCTTTGCGTCAAGCCTTCCAATTTAAGGGCCCTCAAAAGAAAGTTTCAGACCCGTCCCTGGCCGGGCTTCCCGACTGACCTGATGAGTCCTTTTATCGTTCTGGCCACCCAGACCGAAGGGACGGTCCTTTGCCACGACTGGATGTACGAATGGAGAGTCTTTTTTGTAGACGATTTGATCAGCATGGGGGCCAATATTTTTATTGCCGACCCCCACCGGGTCATCGTCACGGGACCGACCAAACTTAGGGGAGAAAAGCTATTTTGTAAAGACATCAGGGCCGGGATTTCGATCATTCTGGCGGCGCTTGTTGCTCGCGGGACGTCGGTCATCGACAACGTCGAGATGGTTGAGAGGGGATACGAAACAATCGTCGAGCGTTTCAAGGGTCTGGGTGCAGAGATTAGTCGAGAGGGAAGCCCCAATGAGTAATAAGAAATATAAACAAAAAATCGTGACTTTGGGCGGAGGAACGGGGCAGTTTCATCTTTTGACTGGACTGCGTGAACTAAACGAAAACAGTCTGATTACGGCTGTTGCCGGGACTTGGGACAGCGGCGGAAGTTCCGGCAGACTGCGCACTGAGCTTGGAGTTTTACCCCCCGGCGATATCAGGCGTTGTATTTTGGCCTTGATGGAGGATGAAGACCAGAGAATGGTTGCTCAAAGGCTTTTTGATGACAGGCTTGATGATTTGACGGGACCTTTCAAAGGCCACTCCTTCGGAAATTTACTGACGGCAAGACTCGAGGATATTTATAAAGGTCAGGATAGGGGAATCGAAGCTGAAAGAGAACTTTTCAGAATACGGGCTAAGGTGATGCCGGTAAGTATCACCAATGTGACTCTTATTGCCGAAACAGTCAAAGGAAATAGGATAGTGGGCGAAACCAATATTGACCTTAGGGTAAAGGATAAAGATTATGATCGTACCGACAAGATTGCCCGAATCTATTTTGACACCAGGGCCGATGCCAATCCGAGCGTTTTGGATCAAGTCAAAAATGCCGATAAAATCATTTTTTCCCCCGGCGATTTATATACCAGTGTTTTACCTCATTTACTGGTGGATGGAGTAAAGGAAGCAATCGCTAAGTCGAAGGCTAAACTTATTTATGTATTGAATGTTGCAACAAAGCCGGGAGAAACGGATTCATACAAGGCTTCGGATTTTTTGAAAGCGCTGTTGTTTTATTTAGACGCCCCGGGGAGGCTTGATTTCGCGATTGTGAACGACAATCATTTAGATTCCGAAATATTGGAAATCTATAAAGGCGAGGGACAGAATTTGGTTGAGGTGGATGATGAAAAAATTCACAAACTTGAACCCAAAGCCAAAATCATTAGAAAGCCGGTATCGGTCTATCTTAGGAAGGATCACCTTTTGCGTCACGACCCCCAAAAACTGGCTCTTGAAATCTTGAGGATTTCCTAATATGACGACGGGAATAAAACAGGTACCGGAGCAGGCAGTCATCCTGGCGGGAGGCGAGAGTTCCCGCTTTGTTCCGTTTCAAAGAAACAGGCACAAAACAACCTTTTTGCTCTTTGGCGAGCCGATGATCGTTCAAACTTTGCGGGCACTGAAAAGCGTTGGGGTAAAAAAGGTCGAGATAGTCAGGTCCCCCAATGACGAGGTGATAAAAGAGGTTGTCGGTGCCGCCAAGCTTTCCCTTAAAGTGAACTTCCATACCCAAAAGGAGCCCTTGGGGACGGGAGATGCCCTTTTGACGGCCAAGGGAGTCCTCGAAGAGAGATTTCTGATGGTCAGTGGTCAGCAGGTAAACGTTGCCGACCACTTAAATCTTCTTAGCGGAAAAGAAAATGGAGTGGTCCTTTTTTCCCAGAAGACCGACGAGCCGCAAAAGTACGGGATGCTGGCTCTTAATGGAAATCGGGTCACCAGGGCGGTCGAGAAACCCAAGGACGCCAGGGGACTATCGGACCAAAGGATAATGGGGATATACGTTTTTACCCGAGACTTTATCGATTTTATGGCTACCTTTAAGATTACGGATTACCTTTTGGTTGAGGCCCTTGATGCCTACACCAAAGAAAACGAGGTGGTTGCCGTCGAAACCCCATATCCCGCCATTTCCCTCAAATACGCCTGGGATTTGTTCAAAGTCCTTGATTACAGGTTCAGCCTGCTTCCCTCTAAGCCGCAAATCAAAAAGGGCGCAAAGGTAGCAAAAAGCGCCGTCCTCAAGGGAACCGTGGTGGTTGAGAAGGGGGCGGTGGTTGAGGACTACGCCGTGATCGAAGGCCCTTGTTATATCGGGAAAAAAACCATCGTGGGAACTTTTTGTAAGGTTAGACCCGGAACCGTTTTGGAAGAAGACGTTGTCCTCCAAAACGCAGTTGAAATAAAACACTCGATTGTCGGGAAGGGAACGCACTTGCACTCGGGGTACTTGGGCGATTCCATCGTGGGAGAGGACGTCAGAATAGGAGCTGGTTTTATCAGCGGCAACAGAAGGCTCGACAGGGGCAACATCAGGGTCATGGTAAAAGGTGAGCTTGTCGATACCAAGTCCACGTTTTTCGGTACCCTGATCGGGGACAGGGCCAGGATTGGAATCCACTGCGGAACAAATCCAGGAGTGATAATTTTACCCGAGACCCATATCTTGCCGGGAACCGTAGTTTCTTATAAGTAAATCTTTAGCCTAGGAGTTTTTCGAGGTATTCGGCGAGTCCGTCTTCTTCGCTGGTCCCGATCGTTATTTGGGCGGCCTTTTTTGCTTCGTCGATGGCGTGCCCCATGGCGGCGCTTGCCCCCACCACCCTCATTAGTTCGATGTCGTTGACGCTGTCACCAATCGCCAGGGTGTCTTTGAGTAAAATCCCCTGTTTTTCGGCCCAGATTTTGGCCGCAGTACCTTTATTTACCCCTTTGGCCGTAATGTCAAAGTAGGCTGGTTTATAGCCAGTGGCTATCTCCTCCGCGTTTAGGTCCTTTTGGGGACCAAGAAAGTTTCTGACCCCGTCGTTAATGGAGACAACCGAAATTAAAGGCGTGCTCCAGTCCTTGAGAGTGTTTGCCGAGTCAGCTTTTATGCCCCAGGGGTGTTTTAAGAGATTGGGAACGACACTAGCACTGGCGTAAAGAATGTCTTTTTGTCCGAAAATGAAGTAGGCTCCTCTTTTTTCGATTTCCTTGGCCAGAAAGACGACTTTTTCGTGAGGAATTAGCTTTTCCCAGACAACTTGGCCACGGGAGGAAACTATCTGTCCTCCCGAGGCAACGATATGGAGCGCTTCCGGAGGAAAAAGGGGCAGGATGTAGCCAGCCAGGGAAGCGTAGCTTCTGCCCGTAGCTACCCCCGTCTTTATTCCCTTCTTTGAGATTTTGGCTAAGACTTCTTTTGTTCTTTCGCTAACGACCCTTTGTTTATTCGTCAGGGTGCCGTCGACATCCAGAAGAATTCCTTTTGGTCTAACCAGCGAGTCAATTTTCATCTTCTTTGTCAATTTTAGCAGAAATTTTTGTAGACCCGGTCCATCTTTCGTGCGGTTTTGGTCCAGGTATGTTTTTCTGCTTCCTTTTTGAGTTTTTCTTTGACTTGGGTGAACTTGCCTCTGTTGGTGATTAAATCTTCAATCTGGTCGGCCAGAAGTAGGGGGTTATTGACCGAGGTGATCAGTTTTCCCCGTTTTGTGCCAATCAGGCTTGAGACGCCGGTAACGTTCGAGGCGATGACGGGTCTGCCGCAGGCCATGGCCTCCAAGGCCACCAGACCGAACGATTCGTAATGGGAAGGCATGACCACCACACTGGCGGCAGAGTAGTAGTAAGGCAGTCTCTTTTGGGGTTCTCTTCCGACAAACTTGACCGAAGTGGTTATGCCCAACTGTCGACGCAGGGTTTCCAGATGCTTTAGCTCTTTTGACCAAAGAGCCGGCGGTTCGGAAGTGTCTCCGCCAACTATCCACAAACAAAGCTGATTTTTGAGTTGAGGATTTCGGACCAGCAGAATTTTGAGTGCAAAAAGAAGCGAGTCAAATCCCTTGAGCGGTTCGATTCTGCCTACTGCCAAAATGATTTTGTGCTCGGCCCTGGCACCGATTTCTTTTTTTGCTTCAAGTTGGGGGATTTCCGAAAAAAGTTTCGTATCGACCCCCGGCGTCGCCACCGATATTTTTTCTTCAGGAGTGTTGTATAGGTACTTAAGATAGGCCCGGTCGCTATCGCTGGTAGCAATTAGGCAGTCGGCTTTTTGGACCAACTCAAGCTCGGCGTTAATGCGGTATTCCTCTTCTTTTTCGTCCGTTGTTCTTCCCACCAGATTTTTCATAAGGGCCAGGGTATGAAAGGTCATGATCAGTGGGATTTCTAGCTTTTTTCTGACCTTTAGCCCCGCCAGTCCTGAAAAATAATAGTGGCCGTGAAGAAGGTCATAACTCAGGTTTTCTTTCTTGGCAAAGTCGAAAAAAGCTTTGACAAAAATATCTATAAGGGGTAGGTTTTCTCTTTTGGGAATGGGCTTTTCGGGTCCAGCGACCAAATGAATAACTCTAACGTTTGGCGAAACATTAACGACGTACGGTTGTCTTGCGTCTTGCGACCGGGTAAACATATCAATTCTATACTCTAGCTTGGCTAGTTCTTTGGCCGTTTCCAAAACGTAAACATTCAAACCCCCAGTCTCTTTTCCTTCTTGAGAGGCCAAAGGACAGGCGTGAAGAGAAAAAACGGCTAGAGAGGTCGGTTTGTTCACGCTAAATCTTATAATACCAGAGCTTTTGAGGGTGAGAGTTGAGATGCAGCCGCTTGGTCGATAAATAGAGTTACCTTGTTCCCCACTAATCGAAGTGCAGATGCCGGCCTAGCCGTCCCAATTTCCCCAAAAAGAGCCTGATGAAGGGAGACGCCTTTCTTTTCTCCGAAAGCCAGAAGAATGATTTTCTCTGCCTCAAGAATATTAGCGATGCCCTGAGTGAGTGATCTCTCTGGAGTATCCTGGCCACGCTCTTTCCTGTCCCTCATGACAGTTAGCGGATCAAGTTGCGAAACATGAGTTCTGCTGTCAAAAGGAGTTCCGGATTCATTGAAAGCGATGTGGCATCCAGAATTTGTTTCGTCAGACCATGGGCCCGTACCGATAATTGCCAAATTAACTGGCTGGGCACTCAAAAGTTTATCGTAATGCTTCGTTTCGGCTTCCGGATCCTGAGCCAGGCCATTAATTTCATGAAATTTCCCAATTCCAAGAGGACCCCAAACTCTTTCCCTTAGATACTTCACAAAACTGTGTTCATCATTAGCCGCACAAGGGTAATATTCATCTAGGTGGAAGGCGGTTGTTCTTGAAAAATCGGCTTTTCCTTCTTTGACTTCTTTGGCTAGCGCCTCGTAGAGTTCGATCATAGTATTTCCCGTCGCAAAGGTAATTCGGGCGTGTGGATTTGCCTGAACTAGTTTTAATATTTCTGAGGCAGCCTCCTTGGCAGCTTCTTCGGAAGTAGGATATACGCGGATTTCGGAGATTTCCGGATGCTTAATTTCTTGATGTGGAGCAGCTTTCATAGCCTGTTCATGTCCCATAGCTAAGAAATATACATCTTGAGTCATCAGAAAGTCAAGTTGCGGGACATCTCGGAAATTAATTTATCGATCCCGCCGTACTCGGTATTTTTGAAAAATTCCGCTGATGCTTTAAGAAAAGTTCTTACTATTCCTGGATTAAACCAAAGATCTTTCTGAAAAGATCCGATAAGAGCTGTTAGTGCGGGTTTTCCGCCGGCCAAAATTGTGTAGTATATTATTTGGGAAACTTCAAACTCTCTGGCCCATTTCCCGGATATCTCGATATCAAAATCGATATGAACAATTTTATGTTCCGGCTTCACCAGAATGTTTGGAAGCCATCTATCCCCGTATATTACATTGAAGCCATGGGCGCGCCTTAGATCGTTGACAAGCTGGTTCACAACAAAAGATACCCTCGCATCTTTTGAAGAAAAATACTCTTTCATGGATTTGACTTGGTCAAGAAAAGGATAATAAATGGCTTCTCTATCGATAGCCGAAGGGGGAAGGACTTTAAGCCCCAAGCCCGCAGCTTTAATGGAAAAAGAGAATTGCTCTTCGAGCGTTCTCTTCCGAAAATTCCCTCCAAGAGGAAGAAACATAACTCCTTCATATTCAGCCTGGATTTGTTTTAGGAGGGTGGGATTATCCTTAGGAACTCTTTTTAAAAAAGGCACTCCAGTTTCGTTGGTCACAAAAAAGAGCCTGTTAAACTTTCCTTCGATTGGTGTTCTTTCGAGATTTTCCCAGGCCATAAGAAAATTACTCTATTGCTTTTCTGAACCTTTTGAAGCCCTCTGTTAGCTCCTCAAAAGATACAGTCACAGCAGGCTTTATTACCAGAGCCGAGCCTTCTCCATCTTTACTTTTTCTCAAGATTAGGCCGTTTTTAATTGCGCGGTCATAAATCTCACTTGCGCTTCTTGGAGATTTCTTTTCATCGAAATCAATAACCCATATTAGACCCGTGCCACGTACCTCTTTAATAAAGGGGTAGTCGTTTTTTAGTCCGTAAAGAAGATTTTTTATAAAGGTTTCTTTTTCCAAGACTGTTTCGGCAAGATTCATTTTTTCGAGAATCTCAATATTTTTCAGGGCGACGGCACAAGAGACAGGGTGTCCTCCATATGTGAACTCATCTTCCCCGTATTCCAGCACATCATATTTTTCTTTCATAAGTACTGCAGCCAATGGAAAACCTGAGGCTAGTGCCTTCCCGACGGTTAGGATATCCGGAGTTACTCCAGCTTTATCTGCCGCAAAAAATGTACCAAGCCAGCCGAAAGCCGTCTGAACTTCATCAAAAATCAGGGCGACATTGCAGCGGGTGCATAAGCCCCTCAAAGACTTAAGGTAAGATGGGGAAAGTACATAAACCCCGGCGTTCACCATAATGGGTTCAACAATTACCCCACAAATATCGCCCCTTTTTTCCAAGAGTTCGGAAAGTTCCGTCAAAGACGCCCTTTCAGCTTCCGCGATTGATTTTGCAGAAGGAATGAAATCCGGGTGAGGAGGGTGGAAAAAGGCGAAACACTGGCTTCCCCCGATATACGAGCGGTTTTTAAAGTGTTTCCCGCTTGCTGAAATTGTTTCCGAGGTTTCTCCAAGGTGGCTGAAGTAAAAGGAAACAATTGTTGGTTTTTTGTGATATTTTCTTGCTCTTTTAAAGGCACTTTCATTAGCATCGCTTCCGTTAGTTAGTTTTAGGTTGACCTTTGTCAGGCCTTTGGGCGCAAGGCGCACGAGGGTCTTGGCAAGGTTTAAAAATGGAGTACTCATAAATCTGGATGAAAGAAAAGAATATTTGGCAAGTTGCCTCTTTGCGGCAGAAATTAAAAGAGGATGAGATTGTCCGAGATTGAGATTAAGAGTTTGGGAGCTGAAATCTATATAATCTTTCCCCTTTTTGTCCCAAAGAACCGAACCTTTTGCTTTAACAATGATAATTTCTTCATTTGAGGGAGCGATATTCTTGGTGAGAATCTTGTCCATAAATCCCTGCGATTACTCCGATTTCAAAAACCTCTTGGTTTTTTCCATTTTTTTTAAACCTATATCCTGTTTTTTCTATCGCTTTTTTAGACAATCTCGTAAGCGTTGTATTTTTAAGTAGAATACTTTTCTTGCCCAATAGTATAGCACGGAGTCCTATAGACTCAAGTTTGGACAAGCTTTTATCAAGTCCAATAATGTCCGAATGCACAAAAGAAAGTATCCCATAAGGATTAAGATGGGAGGTTGCCCCGTTAATAATTTTATCAACTATCAACCTGCCGTCTTTACCTCCGGCACTTGTTGTTACATGGTAAGACTCAACGCGCGGAATAAGCCTTCTGACATATTCCTTTGTTAACGGGAGTTGTGGGGGAACAGAGAAAATTAAGTCAAAGCGCTTTTTTCCGGCGGGTACAAAAAGACTCCCCCTGGAAACTTTTATTAAGCCATCCAGACCATTTAGCTCCACATTTTTCCTGGCCAGAGATATTGCAGTGCTATCGATATCAGTTGCCAGAATCGAGGTAATAGAGGGAAACCTTTTTGCAAGCAGGATTGAGAGATAACCTCGGCCGGTCCCGATTTCAAATACTGATCGTATTTTCTTTTGTTTCCGGAGAAACGGCAAAAGAAATTCAAAAAGAGTGTCCGAGTAATAATCGCTTTTATTTACACCCGTCGAAGTAAGAAGTTGCATGGCGGGCTATTTCACAGTCACAGATTTCGCCAAGTTTCTGGGCATGTCAGGATCGATGTGGCGGGCAACAGTAATATGGTACCCCAGAAGCTGTCCGATAACCGCATTTGGAATGATGTTTCCAACTCCAGAATCCTTAACCGGTAGATACCAATCGAACACATCGTTTGGTTTTGAGGAAATGCCTATCATGTAACCTCCGCGTGATTTTATTTCCATGGCGTTTGAGATAATTGCAGAATAAGATTCATCATCCGGCGCATATACGATACAGGGACTGCCTTTCTCTATAAGAGCAATCACCCCGTGCTTAAGTTCTCCCCCAGCAAATCCCTCGGCATGAATATATGAAGCTTCTTTAATCTTTAAGGCAGACTCAAGAGTAATAGGAAAAGAAGCTCCGCGGCCAATCATATAAATGTGTCTTTTGTTCTTTAATTTCTCAACCAGAGGTTTGATGTATTTTTTGTAATAAGTTGGGGAGAGAAGTCTTGTGGTTTCTTCGATTGAACTTTTTAATATCTTTTTTCCTTCAGCAAGTTTTTTTGCCAGTTCGTGAGAGGTTAAGAGCATGACCGCAAGTTTTGCTGTAAAAGACTTGGTAGATAGAACACATATTTCGGGCCCGGCATTTAAAAGAATTTTACATTTTGCCATCCTGTAAAGCGCTGAACCCAGCCTGTTTGTGACTCCCGCAAAGGGAATGCCTCTTTTTTGCAGCTTGGAAGCGGGCTGGACGATATCGATACTCTCTCCGCTTTGGGAGAAAAATACCACATACCCTTTTTTGTCAACAAATTTTTCAAAATACTCAAACTCGCTGCCTGGTACTGCATCAACGTGCTTAGCGCTTACCTGGGAAAGAAGATAGCGCGAAGTCATGGCGACATAATGTGCGCTTCCGCAGCCCACAAGGAAAACTTTTTCGGCGTTTTTGATCTCTTTGGCAAGTTTCCGAACCTGTCCGTCAAAATTATTAAGAATGTTAGTTAGTACGGAAGGCTGTTCGTAGATCTCTTTAATCATAAAGTGGGGGAAATTGCCTTTTTTGGCTTGGGATATTTTCCAGTTAAGTCTTTGTATCTTAGGGCGAACGGGATTTTTTGTCCTGGCGTTAATAATTGTGACTTTTTCCTGTTCAATGATTGCGAGCTCGTCATCTTCAAAGAAATGGACATTTTTTGTGTGGGAAATAAAAGCTGCTGCGTCACTTGCCAAGAAATTTTCGCCGATGCCGAAGCCTATACAGAGGGGAGAGCCGTTTTTTACAGCGACAAATGTACGATCCTTGGTGTTAATTGCTATTATTGCATTAAGACCATCCATCTGGTTGAAGGCAATTCTTACCGCCTCAGCGAAATTGACCTTCTTGTTCAAATCTTCAACAAGATGGGTAAGAACTTCGGTGTCGGTTTCCGAGACAAATTTATGCCCTCTTTTTATTAATTTCTTTTTTATTTCCTCGTAGTTCTCAAAAATGCCGTTATGAACGACAGCAATATTACCAGTACAGTCCAGGTGGGGATGGGCGTTTCTATCTGTTACCCCACCATGAGTTGCCCAGCGGGTATGACCGAAGGAAAATGAACCGTTAGGTAGATCCTTGACCGTTGAGCCCCCTATTTTTCCAGCCTTTTTCTTAATGCCAATTTTTGTCAAACCGTCTTTTGGAACCACGGCCACGCCCCAGCTGTCGTAACCACGGTATTCAAGCTGTTTTAAGCCTTCAAAGACGATTTCGGCGGCATCTTTCCTCGGGCCAATATATCCGAATATTCCACACATAATATATAGCCGGTAATAATCTTGAAGTGGTTGTTGACTAGATTTTTCTTTATCTCCTAAATTGCTTTAGGACATTGGAAAAATCATCGCGGCGCTCAACTCGCCGGAAGGTTTCCGCAGATACTCCCCGCCCAAATTTAAGCTTGGGCGAAGGTCCGATTGTCCTTCGACTCCTTTCAGTCGCTCAGGACCCTTCTTCCTCGTCTCCCTTCGACTCTTTTCAGTCGCTCAGGGCCACACGCTTTTCTTTACTTTTCTTAAAGTACTCTAAGAACCACTCCTTCGTGTATTATATTGTTCAAGGCCTTTGATTGTCAATTTATAGGTATCAGAGGGGCAGATATAGTAAAATAGGCAGGCCGGATACTTATGCTCAAAAAATTGGACATTTTTTTAGGGGGAGTAGGCAGGTACAAGGGGTTAACCGACAATTCAAGGAAAGTTAAAAAGGGTTTTATCTTTGTTGCGGTCAAGGGTCTTCATTTCGACGGACACGACTTTGTCGACGAGGCCGTCGAAAAAGGGGCGGCTTGCGTTGTGGGCGAGAGGAATGATCAAGACCTTAATATTAAAAAGGGGACGACCTATGTCAAAGTTGAGGATTCGAGGGTGGCTCTGGGGAGAATTGCCTCGGCCTTCTATGGCCACCCTTCTGGAAAGCTAAAAGTCATCGGCGTCACCGGGACCGACGGGAAAACAACCACCAGCCACCTGATCGACCATCTCCTGGCCCAAGCCGGGAAAAAGGTAGGGCTTATTTCAACTTTGCTGGCAAAAATAGGGGACAGGCAGTACGAGACCGGCCTTCATGTTACCAGCCCCGACTCGGTTGCCTTGCAAAAGTTTTTAGCGGAGATGGTTAAAGAAGGGTGCGAATACGCAGTGGTCGAAGTCACTTCGCACGGAATCGACCAAAAAAGGATTGAGGCAACGAAATTTGATGTCGGTGTGATAACCAACATTACACCCGAACATTTGGACTATCATCAAACCCTTGAGGCCTATCGGAAGACAAAATTATCATTTTTACAAACGGCAAAAGGATTTGTTGTCTTAAATAGAGACGACGCGTCTTTTGGTTATCTTAAAAGCAAATTAAAAGACAAGAAAATTGTTGTTTATGAGAGAAGTAAGGAAGTTGCCGGAATTTTACCGGGGGCTTATAACGAATCAAATCTCGCCGCAGCCCTGGCCGTTATAGAAAATTTAGGAATCAACAAAAAAGAGGCCCTTAAAACGATTCATTCGTTTAAATTACCGGCGGGCCGACTACAAAAAGTCGATTTGGGACAACCTTTCGATATCTACATTGATTTTGCCCACACCCCGAACGCGCTGGAAAATGTTCTCTCCTACTTAAGGGAGAAAACCAAGGGTCAATTGATTGCCGTTTTTGGTTGCGCCGGGGAAAGGGATACGACCAAAAGACCGAAAATGGCTGAAATCTCTACCAGGCTTGCAGATTTTTCGGTTTTTACCGCTGAAGACCCGAGAAGTGAGGAAATAGAAGACATACTCGTTCAGATGGAAAGAGGCGTCAAAAATCCCCAGGCCAAGTATGTCAAAATTGCAGAAAGGGGAGAGGCCATTTTCTCTGCGATAAGCAAGATTGCCCAAAAAGGCGATACGGTGGTTATTTGCGGCAAAGGCCACGAAAAAAGTATGGCCTATGGCGAGAAGGAATATCCCTGGAGCGATTACGAAGCGGTCGAGGCAGCCATAAAGGGGAAGGTGAAAAAAATTAACAGAAAATGAAAACAAAACACGTTCATTTCATGGGTATTGGCGGGAGCGGCGTCTCGGGTATTTCCCTCCTTGCCGAAAAAATTGGTTTTAGAGTTTCGGGGTGCGATTTGGAAAGTAAAACCCCTTACCTTTCTAAGGTCAAGAAAGATATCTCAGCCATTAACGTCGGCCACGACGCCAGTCATCTTGCGGGCGTCGACTTGGTTGTCGTCAGTCCGGCCGTCTTTTTCCAAAGTGCCGATAGCGGTGAAGTTATTGAAGCCAAGAAAAGAGGAATCCTCATTACCTGGCAAGAGTTTTTGGGGAAATACCTCCATCAAGGGAAAAAAGTAATCTGTATTACCGGAACGCACGGTAAGTCAACAACGACGGCCATGGTTGGAAAACTTTTGGAAGACGCCGGGTTCGACCCGTTGGTTAGCCTGGGCGCCAAAATTGAGAGCTGGGGCGGCTCGACCCGCTTTGGCCAAGGGCAATACTTCGTGACCGAGGCGGATGAATTTTACGACAACTTCCTCAATTATCATCCCGAAATCATGATTATCAACAATATCGAGTTTGACCATCCTGATTATTTTAAAAACGAGGCAGCTGTCTTCGACAGTTTCAGGAAGTTTGTCGGTAATCTGACGGGCGAGAAGGTCTTGATTGTCAATGAAGATGACCCGGGGGTTAAAAAATTGCTTGAGACTTTAGATCTGAATAAGATTAAGTTAATCAAATACCATCCCCGAAAAGACAATCTCGGTTTTAATCTAAAAGTTCCCGGGAAGCATAATATTGCCAATGCTTTAGGCGTTGTTGCTTTGGGGAAATACTTGGGAATCAAAGATTCGTCAATTCAAAAATCTTTGGAGGGTTTTTCCGGAGCGGGTCGAAGAATGGAACTCCTTGGCGAGAATAAAGGAATCAAAATCTATGATGATTATGCCCACCACCCGACGGCCATTGCGGCCACCATCGCGGGACTGAGAGAAATTTATCCCAGAAACAGGCTCTGGGCGATTGCCGAGGCGCACGGATTTAAAAGAACTAAAGCTCTGATTAATAAATATCAAGGCGTTTTTGACCAGGCAGATATGGTCGTCATTGGGCCTATTTTTAAAGCCCGCGACCTGAAAACCTTTGGCATGAGCGAAAAGTTAATCGCCCAAGCCTCAAAACACAAGAAAGCTTTAGCTTTTAGCAAATTAGACGAAATGTTTGGTTATTTGAAAAAGAACTTGGTCTCGGGCGATATCGTCCTGGTCATGGGAGCCGGAAAAAGTGATTTATGGGCACAAAAACTTTTAAAGAGTTAACTACTTTCAGAGTTGGCGGGAAGATCGAACACTTCTTTGAAGTAAAAACCGAAAAAGAAGTGGTTGGCGCTGTTGCCTTTGCCAAAAAAAATAAATTACCGATTTTCATCATCGGCGGGGGAAGCGACATCCTGGTCAGCGACAATGATTTTAAGGGAGTAGTCATTAAATATGGGGGCAAGAAAATATCTTTCAAAGGAAACTTCGTGACGGTAGAGGCCGGAGCGGTCTGGGATAGATTGGTCGAAGAAACGGTCAACGGGGGCCTGCAGGGGATTGAGTGTTTGTCGGGAATTCCCGGGTCGGTCGGAGGGGCCCCGATTCAGAACATCGGGGCTTACGGTCAAGAATTAAAAGACACTTTTGTCGGCCTTAGCGCCTTCGATATAGAGAAAGAGAAATTTGTTACCTTTAACAAGACGGATTGCCAATTCGGCTATCGGGAAAGTTTTTTTAAAAAACCGGAAAGCTGGCAGAAGTTTATTGTTACCGACGTCACCTTCGGTTTGAAAAAAGATGCCCCACCGGCAGTTAAGTACGATTCCCTGAAAAATTACCTTGCTGAAAAGAATCTTGACAACCCAAGTTTAACTGACGTCAGGGAAGCGGTTTTAAAAATCAGAGAGGCTAAATTTGAAAATCCGAAAGAAGTCGGTAACGCCGGCTCTTTTTTCAAAAACCCGATCATTGATGAGGGGAAAACCAAGCTCTTAAAGAGGAAGTATGCCGACATTCCTTGCCGGCCACAGCCGGACGGGAACTACAAATGTTCGGCCGGTTGGCTGATAGAACAGGCCGGATGGAAGGGGAAAAAGTATCACGGAGCTCAAGTTTCGCCGAGACACGCCCTCGTTCTTATCAACCCCGAAGGAAAAGCCACCGCCGAAGAGGTCAAAGAACTGGCCGAGGAAATCTCCGAAGACGTCTTCAATAAATTTGGCATAAAACTTGAACCGGAAGTACAATACATAGGCTTTGAATGAAAAAGAAAATCGCCATTTTAGGATTCGGTTTGGAAGGTAAAGACGCCCTCGATTATTTTCTGGCCAGGGGGGCGAACGTCTCGATTTTTGACAAGAAAGAAAAGGCCGACCTCGAGTTGGAAAACATTAAGACCAAGGTCGAGCTTTTTATCGGGAAGAAATACGACTTAAAGCTTCTTAAAAATTTCGATGTCATTGTCCGCTCCCCGGGCGTTTATCGATATTTGCCCCAAATTGTGGAAGCAGAAAGGGCAGGGGCAGAAATAACCAGCGCCGTCAAAATATTTTTTGAAGAATGCCCCGGGACAATCATTGGCGTGACGGGAACTAAAGGAAAAGGCACAACCGCCAGTTTAATCTATCAAATTCTAAAGGAAGACAAAAGAGACGTTCACCTGGCCGGGAATATCGGCCTACCCTATCTTTCACTTCTGCCAAAGCTTAGGGAAAAAAGCATTGTTGTTTTGGAACTATCCTCATTCCAACTAATCGATATGGAAGTCAGCCCCCGGGTTGCGGTCGTTCTCAATATCACCAGCGACCACTTGGACTGGCATAAAAACTTAAAAGAGTACGTTGAGGCCAAAAGAAAGATCGTCAAGTTCCAGAAAAAATCGGACGATGCGGTGGTCAACGCCGATTACGAAATTCCCAAAAGCTTTGCCAAAAGTACCAAGGCCAACGTTGTCTTTTTTAGCAGACTGGAGCCGACAAACGGAGCTTTTGCCGCCAGCGGGGAAATATTTCTGGAGGGGGAGAGTCTCGGCAAAACCCACTGGCTTTCTCTTCGCGGCGAGCATAACCTCGAAAACGTGACGGCGGCCATCAGCGCGGCCAATGTTTTCAGGGTTGATATCGAAACCATCAAAAAAGCCGTTTTCTCTTTTAAGGGATTGGAACACAGGCTGGAGCTGGTGGAGAGCATCGGGGGAGTGGCCTTTTACAACGACTCTTTCGCCACCGGCCCTCAGCCAACCATCGCCGCCATTAATTCTTTTACCGAACCATTGACGGTTATTTTGGGGGGATACGACAAGAAGTTGGATTACGAAGGTCTGGGGAAAGAAATAGCCAAGAAGAAAAATGTCGTTGCCGTCGTTCTTATCGGTTCCGTTGCCGAAAAAATCAAAGAATCATTAAAAAGGGCCTCTTTTCAAGGGATAATTGTCGGGATGGGAAAGTCAAAAATGGACGGGATTACCCAGAAGGCTTTTTCTTTGACTCCTAAAGGCGGGGTGGTGCTGTTGTCTCCCGCCGCCGCCTCTTTCGATATGTTCCCGAACTACAAGGAGAGGGGAAAAAAGTTTAAAGAAGCGGTTTTGGCTCTTCAAAAATAATGGACAAAAGAGCGATTGGCGTCTTCGATTCGGGCCTCGGGGGCCTGACGGTCGTTAAGGAGATAAGAAAGATTCTGCCCAACGAGAGCCTTGTTTATCTGGGGGATACGGCCAGGATTCCATATGGAACCAGGAGCCAGGAGACGGTGACTAAGTTTTCTCTCGAGGACGCCAGGTTTTTGCTTCAGGAGAATGTCAAAGTCATCGTCGTTGCCTGTAACACCGCTTCGGCCCTCGCCTTCGCTTCACTGGTAAAAATTATCAAGATCCCCCTTTTTGAAGTGATTACCCCGGCGTCAAAAAAAGCGGCCGCGATATCAAAAGCAAAAAAAGTCGGGGTCATCGGCACCAGGGGGACAATCTTCAGCGGTGCCTATGAAAAGAAAATCAGAGAAGAAGACAGGATTGTCAAAGTTTTCAGCCAAGCCTGTCCGCTGCTGGTGCCCCTAATTGAGGAAAACGAGATGGACCCCAAGCTGCTGACAATTATTATCCGGAAATACTTGAGGGGGATAAAAAAGAAAGAAATAGACACCTTGATTTTGGGCTGTACCCATTATCTGATAATTAAGGAGGCCATCGGTAAATTTTTGGGGAAAGACGTCAGCCTGGTCAACCCGGGGCAAGAAGTCGCCCTTACCCTAAAGGACTTTCTCATTAAAAAAGGGCTAAATTCTCCCGGAAACTTGCGCCCGGTGAGAAAATACTACGTGACGGATTTGACCGACAGGTTTGTCAGCGTGGGTAGCATGTTTCTGGGCGGGGAGATGGACGGGAAAATAAAAAAGGTCAGCCTATGAGAATTAAAAAGAAAATTAAAGTCGTTGTTCTTATGGGCGGCAAATCCCCGGAGCACGAAATTTCCATAATTT